>Ga0209184_1000016_pt1 | contig 225705 bp, 173 predicted proteins | sample EN8Hudsemesocosm_2_FD_184627 | JGI IMG/M metagenome (GOLD analysis project Ga0209184, IMG submission 184627) | Methane-oxidizing microbial communities from mesocosms in the Hudson Canyon - EN8C Hudson Canyon (SPAdes) (version 2) | ecosystem: Environmental > Aquatic > Marine > Cold seeps... | reverse complement strand
GAAAGAAGAAAATATTGAAATGCAAGGTACGGTTTTAGACACGTTACCTAACACTATGTTCCGAGTTGAATTAGAGAATGGCCACGTGGTTACTGCTCATATTTCAGGAAAAATGCGTAAAAATTACATCCGTATTTTAACTGGCGATAAAGTAACAGTTGAATTAACGCCATACGATTTATCTAAAGGTCGCATTATTTTCCGCGCTAGATAATGAATTAAATGCAATTAAAAATAATAAAATCAGCAAAAAAGCTGATTTTTTTATTTGTTAGTTCCATTCGCGCCAGTTAATAAATCAAAATTTTTTAATAACACTTTAATGCTAATTGGTAAAACTAATTAGTGTAAATTATGTTCTCCAGTAACTTCTATCCTATTACGACCATTCTTTTTGGCTAAATACATGGCTTGATCAGCATCATTTATTAATTGTTCAAAATTTTCATGCTTATCACTTAACATACAAATTCCAATGCTAAGTGTCACACAAACCTCTTTATTTTCTATTGCAACACAATGTTTGGCTAAAGAAGTTTGAATGCGATTAGCTATTTCTACTCCCCCGTTTAGATCGCAATCGGGTAGAATAATAATAAACTCTTCACCACCATAACGAGCCAAAAAATCAATGTCGCGTATTTCTTGACCGCAAATTTTGCAAAGATGCTTTAATAATTCATCACCAAACAGATGACCAAATTGATCGTTAATATTTTTAAAGTAATCACAATCTAATAAAATTAAAGCCAATTTATTGTGGGTTCTAAGTACTCGGGAAAACTCCATATTGCCTCTTTCAAAAAGGGCACGACGATTAGCAACTTTGGTGAGCGGGTCGGTATTAGATAACAGCTCTAAAACATGTGTTCTTTCTTCGACAACCTTTTTCATGACCGCTAAAGAGACAGTCGTTTCACTTAACTTGTGATTCATTGAATTAAACTCTTTAACAATGCTATCGAATTCATCTGACTGGGTTGAAAGGTGTATTTTTTGAAAATGTCCACTGTGATTTTCTACAAAGGCTCTTTTGACTTCATTTAGAGAAGTTCTAAATATTTTAGTCAATCGAAAAGAGCCGTATAATAAAATAAAAATGCTTACGACAAGTATGCATATTATAAATAAGACTTCGCGCTTGATGACATTGTGAATGTCCTTTTGAACTATGGTTGAAAGTTGAACCGAATCAGATCGAATTATTTCTAATTGTGTTATTAACCTCGTTCTTAAGTGTTTCTTTATCGCCTCACTAGCATTTTTGAATTTGCTTTCATTAATTTTACTGAATAGTCGTTTTACATTTTGATTTTGACTTGTAATACTATTTTGAAGGGTTTGCTGTTGTGGTGTTAAACGTGGAGCTAACTTGAGAAAGTTTTTTAATTTGTTTTGTGATGTTAGCCAATTGGAAGTACTAAAATTACGGTCATAAATATTACCACTAATAATAAGTAGTTTTAAAATATTAGCGTGATTTTCAACTTTTTGCGCATAATTATTACGGTTAAAAGCAAGTTCCACTTTTTGCATTGACCATAAAATACTAGTGACAATAACGGCAAATAATAAACAACAACTTATGGCAAAAAAATAGACCCGTTGCGACAGACTTATTTTCATAATAGTAACTCCATTTATAACGGTATACTTACTGCTCCAGGATCAACTTGTAACATTGCTCTACTATCGATAAAAGCATCAATATTTGGTATTTCACTATGCTCACTCATTTGCATTTCTACTGCCCAAGTAGCTTGAGATTTAATGCTTAATATTAATGATTGGTTTAATCCAAGCTTAAAAATATAATCTGGCCAAACCCAATCAATAAATGAAGGGGTTAAGTTAAGCTCATCCATCACTATTTTTTGGGACTTTTCTGGATGTGAAGCAATATATTCAATCGCTTTACTTAATCCTTGAATAACGCACTTTGCTTTCTCTACTAGTAGACTATCCGCACTTCGTGAGATCAAATTAAAGCTTAATGTACTCAAACTTTTGGTGTCATGAATTTTTATTTGCTCATCAAGTAATTGCTTTGCGTTATAAACAAAAGGTTCCCAAGGTACAATAGCGTCAACTTCATTGTTGATAAAACGGTTAATTAGCTCCTCAGGTTTATAATGATAAAGTTCAACATCTTCAATTGTTAACCCATCAATTGCTAACAAAGAACTAAAAAAATATTCACTTGCAGTACCTTTTGTAACACCAACTTTTTTACCTTTAAGCTCAATTACTGATTTCATTTTATCTGATGGGCTAGTCATTAATTTTACATCATTATCAGATTGTACAAACATTGCGTGAGTGACAAATGACTTTTTCGCTAAACTTTGAAAAGCAATAACAGAATCTGAAGTAGTGCCAAAGTCGACTTCGCCATTTACCACTTTCGCAAATGCCATTTGGCCGCCAATAACTTCATTATATTCAACAGTGACGCAGGTATCCTTAAAAGCGCCAATTGACATGGCGACATAGAAAGGAGTTGACAAAGGTGTGCGAGATACAGCTATGGAAATAGCATGTTTTTCCTGTTGCCAAAAATGTTGATATTTAAAATATAGGAAAACTATACCAACAATAATTGTTAATTTAGTAATCAACAAAATGGTTAATTTTCTGCTCAAAATTAACAACCTAAAAATGAATCATTATTTTAGTATAGGAAACAATTTAGTATTGTTCTATTTAACAGAAATCTTGACTCTATTATTTAGGCAATTCCATATGAAAAGCATTAAGTTTATTGCCATCTAAATCACGGAAATAGCCTGCATAAAAACCCGGCATTTCACCTCGTGGACCCGGTTTACCTTCACAAGTTCCACCAAGTTCAAGTGCTTTTTGATAAAAGGCATCAACCTTTTCATTAGAATCAAGCATAATGGCAACCATGCTGCCATTTCCAACAGTAGCAGGTTCACCATTAAATGGTTTAGTAACAGAAATACCTGGTTGATCCATAGCAGTAGACCATGCAACAAATCGTTCCATTTCTAAAAATCGACCTGCACCTATAGTACTTAACAGCTGATCGTAAAAACTTACTGATTTTTCAAAATCATTAGTTCCGAGAGTAACGTAACCTATCATGTAAAATTCCTTATTATTTGAAAGTTAATGCTAATATTAAAAACAAGTTAACTATAAGAACTTATCAGTTTTTTATCAAATTGATCCGCGCTAATATTCAGGTTTTTGTTAGTAATTGTTTCTTGTAAATCACTTAGATCTTTATTTACCTTAGTTATTGTTAATGTATTATCATCAAGTTGATACACTTGTTGTAAACTTTGATAATAGAAAAGTAAAATAATTAGCGCATTTGAGTCAGTGTCCTTTGCCGCAGCTTTTATCTTTTTTAATTTTCTGAATATTAAATTTTGTATTTGTTTTACTTGCCAAACGTAATAGATTTCTTTAAAAAAATCTGAATTTTTCAGTGTATGTAAAACAGCCGCACAGGCCAATAGAGATAAAATAACACCAAGTAAATTATACCTAAAATTATTAACGCCTTCTTGTTCAAATATGGCAATAAGTAATTGACCAAAAACTAGCGATAAAACTAATAGTGATCCAATAAAACCCGCAATAATAATATTTAGATGTTTTCTATAACGCGTTTTATCTATGTTGATTAATTGCATTGAAATATGTGTTCCTTAAAAATAAAAGCTTTTGTAATAAATAAATTAAAGCGTTAAACCGGAATAACGTTTTATCGCTGATTTTACACCAAATTGCCAAGTTTGACTGTTACTAGCAATCGTTAGTTTTGTTTTGGCTCTAGTTATACCTGTATAGAGTAATTCACGAGAAAGCAGTTGATGCTCTGATTTAGGAAGCACGATAGCAACGTGCTCAAATTCACTCCCTTGGGTTTTATGGATAGTCATTGCATAAACAGCATCATACTTAGGTAAACGTGAAGGTAATAGTACTTTATAAGACTTATCATGAGTTTCACTTTGAGCTGAGCTTTCAAAATATGCCATTAAATGACCATCATTAGATCGCCACAATAAACCGATATCGCCATTAAATAACCCAAGGCGGTAATCATTTTCACTGATCATAATAGGCATGCCATGATAAGTTGTTTGTGAGAGGTTATAGTTATTTACTAACTGTTCTTTGATCAATAGATTTATAGCATCTACACCAAATTCACCTTGTCGTGTAACACAAAGTACACGAAATTTAGACAACATAGTAAACGCTTGATCAATTTCACTACAATGAGCAATACCTTGGTAATACTTGCTAATTAGGGTGGTTAACCAAGTACTCAAGTTATTATCAACTAAAGTTAATTGATTTGCTTCTTTATCTGTTGAAGAATCTCTGTTTGTTGATGACTCTAACAACTGCCAACTCTGTTCAGAGCGACCTTTAATAACATGAGCAGCTAACTTTCCAATTCCGCCCTCACCATCAAAACGACGACTTTTGACTAAAAAGCTTAAATGATCGTGATGAGTTGCGGATGAAGAGCCGAATTGTTCAAATGACTTCTCTAGCAAGGTTGTATCCAATTGACAGACTTGTGCTAAATAATATAAGTTTTCTTTGCTATAACCGCAGTGAGGCCTTGGTGCAATGTCAGCTAGTACACTCCCAGCAGCAACAGAGGGTAACTGATCAGCATCTCCTAAAAGTATGACTTTTGTATCTGCTTTTAACGCCCTAAATATTCGTGTCATCATAGGTAAATCAACCATAGACACTTCATCTATCAATAAAACATCACAACTCAGTAAATTTTTTTGATTATGCCTAAAATTTGGGCTGTTATGAATAACACCTAACAAGCGATGAATTGTTTTAGCCTGTGTTGGCATGGCAGCTAAAATATCATCATCAATTAAACCTTTAAAGCCAGATATAGCCTTAATGATTGATTCTGATAGACGTTGTGCTGCTTTACCTGTGGGGGCAACCAAAGCAATTTCTAGTGTTTGTTCATCATTACGGTTTGCATTTAACATTAATAGTGCAGCGAGCAATTTAGTTACGGTATAGGTTTTCCCCGTGCCAGGACCACCAGCAATCACAGTGAAATTTTTATTGACAGCATTAGCTACTGCTATTTTTTGCCAATCCATTTCATTTTCTTGCGTATTTAGTATTGTTTCACAAGGAAATAATTTATTAACGATGACGCATATTTCTTCTAACGAAACTGATGTCTCTTGGTTTAATCGTTCCCTTATTCTTTGTACTAGTTCATGTTCAAATTGATAATAACGACGCATATACAAGTTGTTATTTTCAAAAACAACAAGCTGTTGCGCATTGATATCAATATTCAGGTTAACAAGAAGTAGCTTTATAACTTCTATGCTAGGAAAAATATAACCCTGATGTGTACATTGCCCATGCTCATCATTGGCGACTGCCCAGTGCAAATTCGATATTTCAGTTATAGGCATGCAAGTATGCCCGGCCCTCAGACTTTCACTTAACGCCATAAATAAGTGAATTAATATTTGCTCTTGCTCAACAGACAGCGCTGACTTACTAGATAAAGCAATAACCATTTCTCTAGCGAAAAAGTAATCTATCGCTTCTATATTTGCCAATTGCTGCTGCGCTTGGTTAAAGTTGACGTAGACTTGAGCCATTATTTTTGCTCCTTATCTAATTCTTTACCTAACTTTTTACCATGGAAAGTATCATCTAATTGCGTTAGTTCATTTGGTGTAATTGAACGATAATAAACACCTGTCCCCTGATGAAACTCATCATCAGTTACTCCATGGCTTATACCGCTCCTCATTCCACGTAGATATAAATAGTAAATTCCACCAAAATGTTGCTGTACATCATAATCAGTCAAATTTTGTTTTAAATGGCGATGTAAAGCTAGGCTATAAATAAGGTATTGTAAATCATAGTAATTTTTTTCGATATTTTGGCGAAGTGCCTCATGTTTATAATCACCAAAACTTTCCCCTAAATGGCTCGATTTATAATCACAAACATAGAACTTTCCATTTTGTTCAAACACCAAATCAATAAAACCATGCATCATACCCTTTAGATATTTATAACTTGGTAACCGAACAGCGCTAAACTTTGTATGATAACCTTTGTTGGCATTTTTGCTATTAACATTTCGATGATCGGTTAGCAATTTTTCCAAAGTCGCTACATTTGCGCTCTCCATTGGAAAATAGAATTCACTTTCGCGTAACGCTTTTTGCTTTGGTATATCAGCCAAACAAAAGTTATCAGCATCTTGTTTATTTAAAGAAAGTGGCGTATTAACGATTTCATCAAGCCAAGCAACTAAATCAGTTTCAGTAAAGCCTGCCGCTAAATCACCATATTTAATTAATGGCCATTTAATACTTTCCAACATGTTATTATCAACATCATTACTGCTTTTAAAATTGTTGTGCTCTAAAATATCATGTAGTAAATTACCACTATGAGCGCCTTTAGCTAACTGAAAACGTAGTGCTTTTTGATCGTTACTATAATTTCTCAAATTACTCTCAAAAAGCTCTACTGAGTCTCGATCGGGTGTTGAAACACCACCATGTCGTAAGTTCCGGCTTAAAGCAGAGAAAGAGCTTAACCACCAGTCCCGTTCAATCTTTCCGACAAACTTGCTGACGTGTAAATCAGATATTTGACTTTCACTTTGTTGCAGTAAATTTTCATCTGCACTTATGTCATTAAACGAGACTTGTTGTATGTTTATCGCCTCAGGCGATTTATCAACCAACTGTTGTACACTTTGTTTTATATCTTGCTCTGATTGCCATTGCAGTGTTTTTCCTAATGGCGATAGCTCATATTTGTCAAAAGCTGTGCTGAATATATAACAACGATGCTCCGCTCGTGTTATTGCAACATATAAAAGGCGAATACTTTCAGCATAAGCTTCATTTGCCATGGCCATTTTAGCTTGCTCATCACCATCTAAGCTTAAACACAATTGTCCTTGCTCATCATGATATTCAAGGTAGCTTACTGATTTATTGCCAAACTTGAGTGGATCTTTATGTCGAGTAGCAAAAGGTATAAAGACAACAGGATACTCAAGACCTTTTGCCCCATGTTGAGTTACTATTCGAATGAGGTCGCCATCACTTTCAAGACGTTGTTCGACTTCTAACTCACTATCTACACCGCTGTTACCTTGATTGCACTGTTGCTCAAACCAATACAGTAATTCTTGTGGTTGCAAAAATTGTTGGCTAGCAGATTGTAATATTTCAAATAAATGAAGAAGGTTAGTTAAGGAGCGCGCTTTAATGTCGTGCATATTAGCTTTTGAAAAGTCAAAGTGCTGATGCATTAAGTTAATTGCCATGGTAATAAAACCTTGACGCTGCCACTGCTCGCGGTAATCAAAAAAGCTAAATTTTAACGCTTGGTAAGCAGACTCATTTTGTTGTAACTCATACAATGCCTTGGCATTAAAACCAAGTAAACCACAAGCAAGCGCGCTTAAATAAATACGCTCATCTTCGGGGCTTAATATGCCTTTAAGTAATTGAATAAGCTGTTTTGCTTGCTCGCTATAAAACAAATTAGCACGATCAGATAAATAAACACTCGCTAAGTTAGCCGTTAATAGCGCTTCTTTTATATCACTAGCTTCTCGACCATCACGCACCAAAATAGCAATATTTTGCGGTTTAGTTTTTAAATTATTGTAACCATGATTTAACAAATTAACAATTTCATTGGCACACCAAGTTGCCATTAATGGCCTGACTGATTGCTTAACTTTTTCTGTCTCATCATCACCAGTGAAGTGAATAAATTGTAGCGCACGATCATCATTAAGTTGTGAGCCCGAAGCTTGCTCTATCTTTTTCCCCGCCAAAACAGCTTGATAAGGAATGCCATAACCAAAAACAGAATGGTTATCTTCATTACCAAGCTCTTTACCTTTTAGGAAAAGCTGATTATAAGCTGCAACCATCTCAGGACTAGAGCGCCAGTTAGTATCCATAAGCCAATGATAATCACAGTCACTACGAGCATTTAAATAGGCGAAGATATCTCCGCCCCGAAAACCATAAATAGCTTGTTTCGGATCACCAATTAAATACAGAGCAATATCATCAACGTTAAGTTGATTTTGCGTTTCATTGAGGGGATCATTTGATTGATTGTTTTGATAATAAATCCCCTGCAATATAGAAAACTGTTGTGGATCGGTATCTTGAAACTCATCAACTAACGCAACAGGATATTGCGCTAATAAAGTTTGCGCCAAAGATTTGTTTTCTTGTTGTTGTAAACAATCAGCCAAGGTATTAATAAGATCATCAAAATCGAGAGAATTTAATTGCTCTTTAGTTTGTTTTACTTGTTTTCTGATTTGATAAATTGCAGTACGAACTAGCTGATAAGCCTTAGCTTTATTTATATCTTTTGCTAGGTTTTTAACTTGTATTTTTATTTCTTTAGCGCAGCTTAGCACTTCTGTTAATTGGATTTTAAATGCTTTAGGGTGACGATTGCCGTTAAGTAAGTAATCTGGCATAGGCTGTTCTATTGCCGCCAACAATGAAAGTTCGTCAATACTTTCACTGATTTTCGTTAACCAAATAGTTAATTTTACTAACTCAGCCGCCCTTTTCTCCTTTTCATCTGCTTTTTTATGGGTTATTAAACCTTCATCAAGTAAACTCGCATTAGCAGTTAACGAAGAACATGCTTGTTTGGCTAGGTGAGTAAACTTAATAACCAAGCTTTGAACATCAAGGGTAGAAAGCTTACTTCTGTGTGAAATAGCTTTAGCAAAACTTGAAACAAAAGAACTTGGCGTTGACCAAAATTGTGCGACTAAGGCAAAGTCTTCAGTATTTTGTTTGGCAAGCTGACGATACCAATCTTGCGTTGCTTCTAGCACTAGCTCACTACTATTGGTAGACATATTGGCATTAAAAGGCAAACCGCTGGCAAAAGCGTGTTGTGTTAATGCCCGCTGACAAAAGCCATGAATGGTAAAAATAGCTGCTTCATCTAAAAAGAGTAAAGCACGTTTTAATAGAAACTCAATTTTATCACGACTTACCCGATCATCGATTTTTTGAAAATATTCATCTTTACTACACAGCGACTGCCAATTATTTAACGCTTCACGAATAAAGGCATCAATCCTGCCACGAAGCTCTTGGGTAGCATCTTTAGTAAAAGTCATTAGAAGAATTTCTTCTACCTTTAACTCTCGCTCTAGCAACAAGCGCAAATAAATTCGCGTTATATTATAGGTTTTACCCGTTCCAGCACTGGCCTCTATTAAGTGCCTACCTGTTAATGGTATTGTGGTTGCATCTAGGTTGGTTAACACCAAGTTGGATTGACTCATGCCCGTTCCCCTTTGGCTTTACTATTCACCTTTTGAATATTTTGATACAAACCTTGATATACAGCTTTTAACGACGGTAAATAGGTTGAAATATCAGGGCACTGCTGCCAAAAATAATTAATGTAAGGATCTTCACCAAAACCTCTTGTAGAATCAGCCCCTTGCCAAAATAGCTCAAAACGCTCTTCTGTCATTACAACTTCTTTGCCTCGTGATTGTTTAAACACCTGCGCAGCTAAGTCACCATTGAGCAATAATGCTTGCTGCTGACCTTGTTGATATACTTCAAATAGACTACTTATCTCAGCTTCAGGATTATCAATAACAGCGACAGTGTATTGTTCAACTTTACGAGCTTTTGAATTAAAGTAAAAACCACAAGTGCCTTTTATTTGGCTAAGAGGACTATCACTATAATTAACAGCATCAACGTTTTGAATTTGCCAAAGCTGTACAATCAATTGATTCAAAAACAAGGTAAATAAGTCTTTGGCTTTAGCACTTGAACTTCGGTAAAAAACGCACTGAACACCTTGATTAGTGTGTTTTATTGGTACTTTAGTGGTTAAGATAACCACTTGATCTTGTGTATTGTTTTGTGAAGTATTCAAACTAATTTGGCAATCTATTAACTCAGGGTTATCGCAACCGTGAGTGATTATTTCATGACTAAACTGCTTGGTATCATCAACCCAAGCATCAAAATTCTCTTGTGTCGTTGGTAAATCAGGAAATTTACCTGAAAGTGTTGCTGCATGCAAAATTTGCTCAGTGTTAACTGCACGGCTATGCTCATTACTCTCCATTTTACTTTCCGCAAGTGAGCTAGCATCAGCCAAGTTAGCGTCAAGCAAAGCTTGTTTTAACAAGTAAGTTTCTAAATGGTCGGCGCTAAATGGCTCTACATCATCCAATTTGACGTCATGGCTATCTAAATATAAATTGAGAGCTTGTTGAGCGAAAGTTTTACTTGGATGTTGAAAAAAGCGTATAAGCTCATTGGCTGTTAGCGATTCTAGCGCTATCTTTTCATCAGGTATAACAAATTCTGATTCATTAATCGCTCGATGGCTATTTTGTACTAACTTTAACCAGTTAGCATCGAAACTTGCTTTTATTGACGATGAAGCATTATTTTTTAAAGAGTGAGTTGTTAAAGAATCATCTGCTAAGTAATTGGCTTCACTAAAAGGCTGCATTGGCATTTGCTGTATTTGGCTCTTACTTTCCTCGCTATCATTCGTAAAATTCCAACCATAACCTTGAGCAAGGTAATCCATTAGCTCTTTAAGCACGAGCGATGGCTGCTTTTCATGATTATTTTTTATATTTCGACCTTGATAACTTAAATACAAGGCATCTCTGGCAGAAATTAGTGCTTCTAAAAATAAGTAACGATCGTCTCCGCGGCGTGATCTGTCTCCTAGCCTTACTGAATTTTGCGCCATTAAATCGAAACCTAAGGCCTGACGTTGTCTTGGGAACTCACCATCATTTAATCCTAATACAGCAATAACTTTAAAAGGAATACTGCGCATAGGAAGCATAGAACAAAAAGTCACTTGTCCAACCATAAACTGACGACTCGCGTCACCTTTACTAAAATGATTGTTCAGAAAATCAACCACGATAGCCAAATCAATTTTTTCATCAAAATGTGCATGGGAGCAATATTCAACCAAGGCACTAATTGCTTGTTCAATAATGGCTATACTATTTTCAATTTGGGTATTTAACTGCTGATCAATTATTTGCTTAGGATTACGTTGTTTTGTATTGCTAGAAAAAATTTTGTTAGTCGAAAATAACTGTTCAAGCTGGCTTAATAGAAAATTCTGCCAAGACTGTGCTGTTCTTGCTGTATTTAATTGCTTAGAAAAAAATTGCAATTGCTCTATGAATAACATCAATTGACCAAGTAAAATTGCATCGTCACCTTCAACGGATGCTAATAGTAATTGCTCTTGATAAATACAGTCACTATCTGAAAAGGCAAAACCACGTATCAGCCTTGATAATCCTTGTTGCCAGGTAAAACTGTTACTAACATTTTCGCCTAGTAATTCCTCTTTATGATATTTATCTAAGCCCCAATGTACAGTTGCTTGATGTAGCCACAAGCTGATTTTTTCACTATCCTCTTCATTAATTAAAAATTTATTGGCGACTGCAGGTAAACGAATGAAACTAAGTAATTGAGAGACTTGAAAGCGTGAATCGGGTAATGTTAGCAATTCACTAAAAGCAGCAATGAGTGGATCACTGTCTTTAGCACTACGATCTGCTATAGAGCAAGGCAATGGTGGTACTTCATCGTTTAAATCTTGCCAACCTCGAGTGAAAACCGCATTAACGTAAGGCGCATATTGCTCTATCTGAGGACACATCACTAACACATCTTTAGGTGTTAACTTATCGTCATTATTCGTAGAGTTCATTGCTGAATCATTAAACTGATGCAGTAAGTAATCGTGTAATGCTTGAACTTCACGTAATGCACTGTGACAACTTGCAATAGTAATAGAATCATCAATTAATGACTGTGACGATTTTGTGGCATCATTAAGTTCTAAAATATCATTTTGTATGCGGTGTAAAATTCGTTCAGTAGTTTTATTTTCTGTGTCATCAACTTGAGTTGACTTATCATTACTGGCTTTAACAAACAGTTCAACATTAACGGTGCTGTAATCTTGCAATAATGCTAAAAATTCTCTGCCCTGTTGTCCCAAACTGGCTAGCAACGGGTTTCCAATAAATAAGTGTTCATCATCAACGCCACTCGACCAATGAGAAAGCTTTTTTATTGCTTGTTTCTCACTAACGATATCGCCCCAATAAGAAAAACAGGGATTAAGGTGAAAAAAATCGACTTCGATATGTTCACTTAAGGCATTTATAAACGTAAGCCACATAGGGGCCATGCTATTAATACCAAAAAAACTTAAACGTTTAGGTAATAGCAAAGGATCTTGAGCAAGCTTTATATCAATATTAGCAATAGCGTCATTCAATAGTTCAACTGGATTATACGCAAGTTGGATAATGAGCAGTTGCCATAATTTGGCTTGCCATTTATTATCATTTGAAAGCAGCGCTACTTCTTCCCCATTTTGCCATGAATCTAACCAGTCAGGACGAAATATCAAATACTGCTCATACAAATCAGCCATTTGCTCTGCTAGCTGATAACGCTTTAAGTTTTCTTTACTTGAAAATTTATTTGATGAATCTGAAGTTATATGCCAATAACGTGTTGCAATCATGAAGTCGCTATCTAAAATGACTTCTTTTGTCGCTAGTAAAGCATGAATTCTCCAAGTTAACACCTCCCTTGAGTATGGAGACTGTTCAGGTACTTTATCATTGCTAGCCAACGTTCTTATCAGCTTCCAAAGGTACTGAGCAGGTAACGCGTACCCCATATTCATACTAATGCCACGTTCATTAGCAATAGCAAGGTTCAGCCAGTGCTGCATACCAGCATTTTGAACTACAATTATCTCTTGATTGAATACACCGAGGGGAGATACTTGAGAAATTTTATTGAGTAGCAGCAACAAATTTTCCATTTTGTTAGCGGGATAAAGGTTGATCAATGTCGTGTCTACCGTATAAAACTTAATTAGCTAAATTTAACCACAGGCAAGAATTGAACACCATTTATTTAAGTCAAAATGTTAACTTTTTATGTGACTAATCTAGCCCAATATTCTATGCTTTGGCTCCACATCGGATACAACTGCAAAGATAATAGCCAATGACACCACGATATATGCTTGAATTAATACTACTAGCCGCTATTTGGGGTGCTTCTTTTATTTTTATGCGCATTGGTAGTCCTGAGTTTGGTCCAATATTGTTTATGGCACTTCGTACACTCACAGCAAGTTTGTTTTTATTACCTATAGTTTTTATTACTAAAAAGCAAACCGCGTTTAACGGTTATAAGGGAAAAATCTTTATTGTTGGCATATTAAATACGGCCATTCCATTTGTACTTTTTGGTTATGCTACTTTAACGCTTTCAGGCGGACTAACTTCGGTACTTAATGCTACCACACCAATGTTTGGCGCCATAGTTGCGTACTTTTGGTTTAGAGATAAAATGAGCATCAGCGCATCTTTTGGCTTGTTGATTGGTTTTATCGGTGTTTATTTATTGATGCTCGATAAAATTACGTTAGGACAACAAAATATTCTGTTACCTACACTCGCAGCCTTGTTGGCATCTTTATGTTACGGAATAAGTGCTAATTTCACTAAAAAATATTTAACAGGTATAAGCTCAATAGTGTTAGCTTCAGGTAGCCAAGTTTCAGCAACCTTGGTTTTACTGCCGATCAGTTTTTTCTTCATGCCCACCCAGTTACCCAGTAGCGCTGCAATTATGTCGGTATTATTACTTGGCATAATTTGTACCGGCGTCGCCTATATCATTTTCTTTCACTTAATTGCTAATCTAGGCCCTTCTAGAGCCATTTCTGTGACTTATTTAATCCCTACATTTGGTTTATTTTGGGGTAGTGTATTCTTAGATGAAATTATCAGCTCAAGTATGATTGTTGGTTGTGGTTTTGTTTTAACGGGGGTTGCTTTAGCAACGGGCGTATTAAAGCTGTCAAAAAGAAAAATCGGTAGTAGCTAAACTAATACCGATTTTTTTAAACAATTTTAGACTTTCTTTATTGGCATAACAAAACCACATTGATCGTCAGTTAGTTTTTATAAACAACGCCATCTTTCATCACAAAACTAATATTAGTCATTAGGCTGATATCTTTTAAAGGGTCACCTTTAACGGCCACTAGATCTGCCAATTTTCCCACCTCAATAGTTCCTAATTGATCATCTACTCGAAGCAATTTTGCTGAATGATAAGTCGCTGAACGAATGGCTTCTATTGCAGGCATACCACCATTTACCATGAGAGCAAATTCACCACCGTTATCGCCATGTTCCGAAACTCCTGTGTCAGTACCGTAGGCTATTTTCACGCCTGCCTTATAAGCGTTAGAAAATGTCATTTGGATTAATGGACCAATTTTTGCGGCTTTTGGTCTAACTACATTAGGAAAAAAACCATCAATTTTAGATTTTTCGGCAACCCAATTACCTGCAAGTATGGTTGGTACATAGTAAGTGCCATGTTTTTTCATTAACGCGATGGTTTCACTGTCCATGTAAGTACCATGTTCAATTGATGTTACACCTGCTTTAATGGCTCTCTCAATACCTTCTTTACCATGAGCATGAACAGCGACAGTCATGCCATAATCGTTTGCCGTATCAACAACCGCTTTTAGTTCATCATTCATAAATTGTGGATTTTGGCCATTTTTAGCTAAACTTAATACTCCACCTGTGGCGGTAATTTTGATCAAATCAGCACCATCTTTATAGCGTTGTCTAACTGCTTTTCTTAATTCAGCTACACCATTAGCAACACCTTGCTCTGGGCCTGGATCTCCCATAAATAATTTTGCACTACCATTCGTAGGGTCAGCATGCCCACCTGTTGTGGCTATTGATTTCGCTGCGGTATAAATTCTTGGCCCTGTAACTACCCCTTTGTTAATAGCATTGCGAAGTGATACTGACACATTATAGCTATCACCTAAATTACGCACAGTAGTAAAACCCGCTTGTAAAGTTCGATTAGCGTATAATGTACCAATAAGCGCATAATCTGCCGGATTTTTAGTAAAACGATTCATATAAGAAGTGGCACTAAATTGCATCGTAATATGTGTATGCATATCCATTAAACCTGGCATTACAGTGGCATTCGATAAATCAATTAAAGTATCTTCTTTACCTAGTTTAGAAAATCCTGATTTTATTGCTGATATTTTATTATCATCAATAATAACTGTCATTGAGTTTTGTACATTATTATCTTTAGCGGTAATTAGTTTGCCAACATGTATGTAGGTTGAGGCAAAACTACCAAAGCTGGTTAATGCTATAACACTTAAGGTTAAAAGTTTAAAATTCATTCCGAATCCAAAGTGGTGAGATTGATAGGTTTTCACATTAAGTGAGTTCTAGTTTAAGATCAAGTGAATTAGGTTGGTATGAAAGAACTTGGATTTGAAATGAGTATTAACAATGCAATAACTCTAATTTGTGTACTGTTTAACTGTTCATATTATTTTATTTTAACAAAGTTTATTTTTGTCATGGTCATGGTCATTGTCATTGTAGAGTTGTAGGTTGTTTTCTTTTTAAGAAAAATAAGCTTTGAAGTAAGTTTAACTACTAATGCCTTAGCAGTTAAACTTCTTTCATCAACATCTGACTATTAACAAATCAAAATGTTTTAATGGTGATGTCCGCCAACACCATGTGCATGGCCATGCTCAACTTCTTCATCAGAAGCAGCGCGTACATCAACAATTTCAATGTCAAAGGTTAGAACTTTACCTGCGAGTGGTGGGTTTATATCAACAGTCACCATAAATTTACCGGTTTTTAGTACAGTTACTTGACGTTGACCTTGCTCTGTATGAACAACACCTATCATCCCTGCTTTCCATTTTGCATTTTTACTAGGTAAACCTTGTAAGTGTTTAACAGGAACACGTTGAATTAGGTCTTCTTGACGCTCACCATAAGCATCTTCTGGTTGCAAAGTTACGCTGAATTTTTCACCCGCTTCTTTATCTGTCAAGGCTTTTTCTAACCCTGCTAACGTATTGTTTGCACCATGTAAATACGCTAGCGGATCTGCACCATGAGACGATTCAATTTCATCTCCTGCTTCATTTTTTAAAACATAGTGAAATTGGGCAACGGTTTTATCTGCTATTTTCATTTTATTCTCTTCTTTAACATAATTTTAATTCTATAAATAATGGAGGGCAGTTTAGCATTAAACACCTTAGTGTTAAGCCCATTTATGCCCATAAGAGCAAAATAACAACACTTAACACGATTAAAAACATGCCAAGGTATTCAATAAAAGTAATTTTCTCTTTAAATAATCGGTATGTCAGCACTAATGTTATAAAGAATTCTACTTGCCCTAACGCTTTTACATAGGCCGCTGTTTGAAAACTTGCCCCAGTGAACCAACCAATTGAGCCAAGTACACTGGTGATACCGACGAACAAGCATAAACGCCAGTGCTTTAACATCAAAGTAAGTTGCTTTTTGTCTTGAAAATAAACATAAATCACTGAAACAATCGATTGCACTGTGATCATAAATACCAGTGTCACTGCTGCGCTCACCAATAAATCAGTATGCAGAGCAAGGCTTGATTCTCGAATAAGTAAAGTCGTTATAGCCAAACCTAAACCTGCGCCAAGGCCGAATCCTAAGCCAGCCATAGCATCTGATCCTGCAAGCATTTCTCGTGGGCTAAATTTTACTTTTGAAACTAAAAAAACGCCAACAACACCAACTATTACGCTAAACCAACCCATAACACTTAAGGGTGCAGCAAATAATAAAGCGCCAACAATGGCCACTTGTATAGCTTCTGTTTTGGCTAGGCTAGTGGCAACAGCAAAGTTTTTATATCGAAATGCAGCCACTAAAAAAACTGTACCAATAATTTGAGTGATACAGGCAATTAGTGCGTAACGTAAAAAATCATTATTAAGCGTTGGTACCTCAATATCGCGAAATTCCAGCATCCACCACAAATACGCCCAAGCAAACGGTAAGGCATATACATAACGCACCGAAGTGGTTGCCATTGCATTTAACTTGCCGGAAAGCTGCTTTTGACCTGCGGTGCGAACTGCTTGCATGGTTGCAGCAAGCAAGGTGAAGTAAATCCAAATTTCCACTGATTTTTATCCTTTTATTACATTGATAAAATTAACACTTCCTTCGACAAGCTCAGGACAAACGGCAAGTATCCGGTTATCTTGAGCTTGTCGAAGGGCGACAAGCTCAAGATAATCTGTAATGCAGCAAATATACTTATTGGTTATAAAACGAATTAATTACAAAGCGAACTGCTTATCTAAGAAGCTCACTCCCAAACCACTTTGTTTTTCGACTTTAACTTGCACAGCGATACGATCTTTGAGGGCTTCAACATGACTGATAATACCGATCATTTTACCGCTAGCATTAAGGTTATCTAGCGCAACAAGCGCTGTTTCTAGGGTGTCATTATCTAAGGTACCAAAGCCTTCATCTAAAAACAGTGAATCGATACTGGTTTTATTGCTAACCAAATCAGAAAGCGCTAAAGCTAGTGCTAAACTAACAAGAAAGCTTTCACCACCAGAGAGTGTTTTGGTATCTCGAACACTGTCTCCTTGCCATGTATCAAGCACTTCCAAACTTAAGGTATCACTTTGCTGGCATTGTAGTTGATAGCGACCATCAAGCTTATTAAGCTGTTCATTAGCTAAATAAACGAGGTGATTCAGCGTTAAACCTTGAGCAAATTTTCGAAATTTTGCGCCATCGGCTGAGCCAATTAAAATATTGAGATAAGCAAGTTCATCTAAACTAGTTTGCTCTAATTCAATTTGTTTTAGCAAATCTTGCTGTTTGGTTTTATTTTGTTGATCATGACTTATTGCTTGTTGAACTTGTCCTAACTTAACTTGTTGCTGTTTAAGTTGCTCGGTTAATTTTTCAAGTGCTAACTCAATATTTGACAACGAAAGTGCTTTCAATTCTTCAGTATTGCCCTTGCTCTTTTCTATCGCTAATGCAAGTATTACATCTGCCTCAATTTGAGCTCGTTCAGACTCAATAAGAGACTGTCTAGCGCTTTGTTCTTGGCCTAGTAACTGCTGTAATTGCGCTTCAACACCTTGTTGTTCTTTTTGGAAGGCAGCAAGTTGAACTTGAGCTACCTCAGCCTGTTTATTTATTATATTCCTAATATAATCAGTAGATTGCATTTTCAACTCTGAATAACCCAATTCAGAAAACATGGTTACGCGTAACGTATGTTTTTCTTGTAATTGACGATTCAGTACCGTTATTTGTTGAGTAAAAATAGTTAACTGTATTTTTGCTTGTTTTACTTGTTCTAAAACTAAAATTTCAGTTTGTTCGATTGAAGATATCTGATTAGAAAGTGCTTGTTGTTTTACTGATTTTTGTTCAAATAATGTTACTTGTTCTTGTAGTTGTACTAGCCACTGATCTGAACTAATTAACATAGATACGTCATATAGATAAGTGCCAAGTTGAGTAAGTTTCATTGATTCAATATCAATAAGCAACATACTTTGCATAGTGTTTTGATCAGATTTTAGTTGGTCAATTGCTTTACTTTGCTCAGCACTATTATGGTAACCATGATTAAGTTTTTCTAGTATCAACGCAGCTTGATGCTGTACTTGTGACAATGCTTGATGTTTTTCATTTAATTGCTGCTCAATAATCACAGTTTGTTGGTTAAGCTGAGTAAACTCACCTTGGAACTGACTGAGCTGCTCCAGTTGCCTATTTATATTCGTATGGGCTTGCTCAATTTTCTCTCTTTCAGTTAGGTCAAAGCGGTTATATTCAGGCAAGACAATACTAGCAAAATTTAATGACAATTCGGTTTGCTCTGCAGCTACCGCTTTTAATCGCTCTTCATTAGCCTTTAAGTCCGACGTTAGCTGATTTTGTTGTTGCGCAAGCCCTTTACCCTGCTCTTCTAATCCCTCTAATTCCCTATTGATACCATATAATCGGTTTTGTTGTTCATCTAGGCTAATCGCTTGATATTCAGTTATAGCTGGATGTTCAACAGAGCCACACAAGGGGCATGGTTGCTCGGGCTGTAATTTCGCTCTATGCTCACTAAGCGCCATAATAGTTTGCTGTTGAGCAATCAATGTTTCAACATCAAGCTTTTGCTGCTTAACACTTGTGAACTGTTGTCGCAAATCAGCTAACTGTAATTCAATATTTTTTAAACGTGGCGCTGATACTTGCCTTTGATTAGAGAGCTGCGCTTGCTCGTGTACAAGCGTGCTGTTGCGATTGGCAAGTTGTAGCGCTTGTGCATAGTTATTTTGCTGTTGTTGCCAGCTATTGACCTTTGTACTTAACGCTTCAGGGGTTAACGCATTAACTGCAAGATCCACTGAGCTCAACAAAGGTTCATTTAGCGCTAGCAACTGCTGTTGTTGTATTTCTAACGCTTTAGCTTGCGTTTGCAGACTTTGTTGATGCTGTTGAGTTTCTAACACTACTGCCTGATGATTCTTTTGCTCGACGATAAGTTGTTGGCAGTCAGATTGAGTCCCAACTAACTGTTGCTCTTTTTCACTGACACTCGTTTTAATTTGTTTTAACTGACTGACTTGATTACTCCATAAAGACAGTTTTCCTTTTACTTTAGTCAGTACTTGATGCTCTGTTAAATAAGCGGTTAATTCAGTGACTTCTGTTAATATTTTTTGCTTATCAGCTTGAGTTTTTTGCTGTTTAACTTTTGATTCATTAAGCACTTGTGTCTGATTGCTCTCTTGCTCAGAAATTTGTGCTACCTGCGCTTTAATGTTTGCAATATCGCTATCTAGCGGCAGAATATCGTTAATCAGTTTGGCTTCAATGAGTTTGTGCTCAGTTTGCTGTTTTTCCTGTGCAGTTAAACAATCATTAAAGTTTGTTTGACTAGTGACAGTACATATTTTTGCTTGCTTAATTTGTATAGCCAAAGCAACAACTTGGCTTAATTGTTTTTGATGAGATTGCTTAAGTGATTGTAGGTTTTTCAATGCTAGATAGCTTGATTGCAGTAAACTAGTTTGCTCACTTTCCTTTGTTAACTCTGCCTCATCATCATGTAAATCAACTAATGCCTGTTCTGTTAGTAAACTCACACCTTGGGCTTTAGCTTGAATTAGCTGTAATGATCTTTCAGTCGCCTTGTGATTTTCAAAAACCTGTTTTGAAATATCACCGTATATTTGTGTGCCTGTTAATTGTTCTAACAGTTGTGCTCTATCATTAGCTTGCGAATTTAAAAAAGCAGCAAACTCACCTTGTGATAACATCATGGACTTTCTAAAACGAGAGAAATCAAGGCCAGTAATTTCAGCAATTTTACTGCGCACTGTTTTTAGTTTCTCAGCGACTATTGTGCCGTCCACAAGTGCTAGTTCAGCCGTTGGCTCTAATAAATTGCCATCAATCTTATTACGAGCACGCTTTTGATTCCAAAAAGCGCGATAAGCTTGCCCTTTCACCTCAAATTCAACTTCTGCCATACAATGTGCAGTAAAACGAGTCATCAACTGATTTTGTTTTTTCGAAATAGTTAGGCGTGGTGTTTGATGATAAAGCGCTAAACAAATAGCATCTAAAATAGTCGTTTTACCTGCGCCTGTTGCGCCAGTAATTGCGAACAGTCCGTTGCTATCAAAAGGCTCTTGGGTGAAGTCTAACTGCCAAGCATTTTTTAAAGCATTAATGTTTTCAAACCGTAAGCGCAATATTTTCACAACTCACCTGCTTTTAAAACTTGCTCAACGGTTTGCTTGAATAAGGTTTGTAATTTTACTTTTCGTTGCAAAGCCTGCTCATTTGCTTGTTTACCTTCACAAGACTTGTTTTCACTATCGTTATTCTCATCAGTGCCAGATAACCAAGACTCTTGCTGCAATCTAGAGTCAAATACATCATCTAAGGTTAATTCGTTCAAAGTGCTTTGATTATGATGATTTTGCAGCATTAACCTTTCTCTTACTTTTTTTTCACGCCTAACCAACAGTACTTCGACGGGGAAATCTTTAACTAATGCGATAATTTTTGACTGCAAGTCAGTTAATAAGCTGGCATCAGACAATTCAATATCAAGCCAAATTTTAGTCATACTTTGTTCATCAAACAACTCAACAACAAGCGCTTCAATATCTTGAGTTAAAGTGGCTAAAGAGGTTTTTATCATCGCTAATGGCTGAAAACACGGTACGTTCAAGTCAGTTATTGATGCGAGTTTAGCTTGCTCAAACTCTACCATTAGCACCCGTTTATTTTGCTTGGCTTCATCAAAACTTAATGCTATTGGTGAGCCACAGTAGCGAATATATTCAGTTTTTCCTACTTTTTGTGCGCGATGAATATGTCCTAGAGCAATGTAATCGGCCGGAGGAAAGGCGTTACTTGGTAAGGCTTCTAATGTACCAATATAAATATCGCGTACTGAATCAGAGGTGGTAACTCCTAAGGCGGTTAAGTGCCCTGTGGCAATAATAGGCACCTCAATATTATTTTCTTTAACTAGATGCTGAGCCTGTTCAAATAGCTGTTGGTAATGCTCAACAATAGCTTGCTGTAAACTTTTAGATTTATCGGTAGCCGATTGCCCTGCTTGGCTTTTAATTACATCACGAGGGCGAATAAAAGGTACAGCACAGATCACTGCCTGGACATTTTCTTGTTTATCTTTTATTGCAAAAACTTGCTCGGCTAAATTGCTAGTAATACTAGTATCAGTAACATTGGCAATAACTTGCGTATTTAAGGCGTTTAGAAGCTCCTTGGATTCAGCTAGCATACTAACCGAGTCATGGTTTCCAGCTAATACAATTAATTGACAATCAAGGGTTTGTAACTCACTGATAAAATTAAAATACATTTGTCGCGCATAGCTAGGCGGAGTTGCGGTATCAAAAATATCACCCGCAACAATAATCGCATTAACACTTTGTTCTTCAACTTGTTCTAGTAACCACTGTAGAAACTGTTGATGTTCATTTGCGCGACTTTTGCCATAGAAGTACTGACCAAGGTGCCAATCTGAAGTATGAATAATGCGCATAAATAACAAAGGAATAGTAAGAAAATAATAGGTTGATAATTCTACCTGATTAGCGACAATAAGCCATTAAAGATCTTGAGAATAAATTTAAGTGAGAAAAGATGACTCCCGCAACTAAGCAATTAAAAAAACATAAAATTTCTTTTGAAACACTTCAATACCAGCATGATACAAAGGCTAGTTCATTTGGTCTTGAAGCGGTAGAGAAGCTATCGCTTGATGTCGAGCAAGTGTTCAAAACACTCGTTGTTTGTTGTGATACAGAACAGCTTGTTGTAGCCATTGTCCCTGTTAATTTGAAATTAAACCTAAAATCACTCGCTAAAGTATTAAAAGTGAAGAAAGTAAAAATGGCTGATGCCAAACGTGTAGAAACTAGCACAGGTTATGTTTTAGGTGGTGTTAGTCCATTAGGTCAGAAAAAGCCTTTATCGACGGTAATAGACGCCAGCGCTGAAAAATTTGAACAAATTTATGTTAGCGGTGGCAGACGAGGTTTGGAAATAGAATTAGCCCCCAAAGATTTATGCCAACAATGTCAAGCAATTTTCGCAAACATATCAAATAGTTAACTAATCTAGAGCAAAAAGTTTAAGCAGCACTTTTGGTGGTACAGGTTTACTAAAAAAATATCCTTGTAAATAATCACAGCCTAAAGTGCTTAGCAAGTCAACTTGCTCCTTAGTTTCAACACCTTCAGCAACAACTTTTAAACCTAGGCTTTGTGCCATCGCTATTATGGCATTACTTAGTTCACAATCCGCTTTATTTGTCGGTATACCTTGAATAAAGCTTCGATCTATTTTCAATACATCAAAAGAATATCGTCTCAGATAGCTTAAGGAAGAATACCCAGTACCAAAGTCATCCATAGACAGTTTTACACCAAGTTCATTAAGCTTTATAAGCGCGTCATCGATATAAGATTGACCGATCATCAATACCCCTTCCGTAATTTCCAGTTCAAGACTTTCTGCTTCAATATTTGCTTCAAGAAGGGATTTTTGAATAAAACTAATCAATTCAGAATCTCGAAACTGACGTGGAGACAAATTAACTGCCACTCTGTACTTTTTTTGGTGAAGGTTTTGCCAGTCATTTAAAAACTTAAGTGCCTGCTTCACAACAAATTGACCGATAGGCACTATTAGACCTGTGTGTTCTGCAACTGGAATAAACTCATCTGGACCTATATTACCCAGTGTAGGGTTATGCCAACGAAGCAAGGCTTCTGCGCCAATGATATTATTGTTAATCACATCAAATTGCGGTTGGTAAAATACTTCAAATTCATTTCGCTCTAGCGCGCCATGCATTTGTTCTTCAACTTCCAAACGCCTAAGCATAGTTACATTCATTTCTCTGGTAAAAAATGAATAGGTATTACGCCCTAAAGACTTGGCTTGGTACATTGCTGTATCAGCATTTCGTAATAAGTCTGAAGTACTTTTGCCATTATCAGGGTAGATGGCAATGCCAATACTTAAGGTTATCATTAATTCTCTACCGTCAATTTTAAACGGCTCTCTAAAAACTTTAAGTAAATTCTCAGCTATAAATAGTGCATTATGATCGTCGCTTATATCCCGCAATAAAACAATAAACTCATCTCCCCCAAGACGGCCGACGCTATCCTCTTTTCGTACTACTTGATTTAATCTATTGGCAGCTTCTATTAGCAATTTATCGCCTACTTCATGACCTAATGTGTCATTGACCTTTTTAAAATCATCTAAATCAAGAAAAAGTATCGCTGTTTTTTGATCATTACGCTGGGCTTCATTGATCAATTGAGATAAACGATCAAGGGACAAAAAACGATTAGGCAATAATGTTAAAGTATCGTAATAAGCATGATGACGTATAACTTCAGACGTTTTATGCTGCTCAGTAATATCACGAATGATAGTCACTACTTGATTTTGCTCTGGCAAGTGACTGATTCTTGCTTCAAAATGGATAAGACCATGAGGCATATCTAATTCATATTCAAAACTTTTAACGCCTTGTTGTGATATTACTTTGGCAATGTTTGCTTTAAATATCTTAGCTACATTTGGGGGTAAAATATCCAGCATGGGTTTACCAAGAAACTCTTTTGGTGAGACGTAGAGGTTTAGTTTATTACTCGCATGATAATCAATGATTGTGCCATCTTCATTCATTAAAAAAAACAAGTCAGGTATTGCTTCAAATGCCGCTTCAAGCATGTGTTCTTTAAAGAGTGCTTGTGCTTGCGCATGTTTAACATCCGCTAAATCCACATCAAGACAATACAATTGTTTTTTATTATATTGATTAATAAATAATACATGATTTGAAAAGACATAAACATCACTGCCGTCTTTATGGAGTAAGGTGAGCTCAGATGCTGGTATTTCCACACCTTTTTCCAACCAACGAGTTATTCCTCCAATAACAGTGGCTTTCATTTGCGGTGGAATAATCAAATCTTCTAATTTTTGCCCTAATGCTTCTTCATTAGAGTATCCATACAATAACTCACTTCCTTTGTTCCAGTATATAACTCGTCTATTTTCATCATATCCTTGAACAGCGATGGTATCCACGGCATCAAATAATTGATGAAGTGGATCATTGAGAACAAGTTGATGATTGAAAAAGTTAGCTTTTTTACTTGATTCCATGTTACAAAAAATCCATTAGAATGATGTTGCTAACTTAATTCTAGACCGAAATAGTTAATATCACCTCTTTTAGCACTTTATATTATAAAAATCTTAATTTAAATCAAGTTTTTGCAATGCCAACTGCAACAACCTTATATTCAGGACATTTAGTGTGCTTATCTGTGACATCGCCCGTTACTCTATTAATCATTAATTCAGGGAAATGAAAGGTAGTAAAAAGGATACCTTGTTTAACTTTATCGCTAATTTGCGCCGTTAAAGTGATTTCTCCACGGGCGGAAAATAACCTAACTTTGCTTCTATTTGTAATTCCTTTTTCTGCAGCATCTTCCCTGTTAACGAGTAGAACATCTTCACTAACAATGTCTTCATTACCTGTTCTACGTGTCATAGTGCCAGCATTGTAATGTTCTAAATTACGGCTGGTAGTTAAGATAAATGGAAATTTATTACTATTTTTCAATACTTCCTGACTTTCTTCAAATTCAAAAAAGTGAAACTTACCTAAACCTCGCTTAAAACTATCTGTATGAAGTATTTTGGTATCTTTCCCATTTTTGCTTACTGGCCATTGAAGACCATTTTCGCCTAGATTTTGCCAAGTAATACCCGCAAAAAATGGTACCACTTGCGCTATTTCTTGAAGAACTTTCTCAGCCAATTCAATTCCAGATGTATATTGCTCTTGTTTAAAATCTAAAGCCTGCATCATTTCAACAATAATTTGGCCATCTGTTTTGCAGCCAGCTCTTGGCAATACAGCAGCATTTACTTTTTGAACACGACGTTCACCATTCGTAAAAGTTCCGCTCTTTTCTAAGAAAGTAGTACCAGGTAAAACAACGTCAGCCATTTTTGCAGTTTCAGATAAAAAGATTTCTTGAACAATTAATAAATCTAAATTTTCAAGACTTGCCACGACATGATTCTGGTTAGGATCTGTTTGTACAACATCTTCACCTAATATCCATAATGCTTTTAAATCACCAGCTAAGGCCGCATTAAACATGTCAGGTATTTTATAGCCATCTTTTCTTGGCCATTGACTTAGATTAACCACTGACTTTTCTGTAATATTATAATGCTTTTGATAGTATTGAATATTTGCTTCATCTTCTACAGGGAAATAACCTGCACCTTGATGAGGTTGACAGCCCATATCTGCAGCGCCTTGAACATTATTTTGTCCACGCAGAGGGTTCATACCAACGCCTTCTCTACCAATATTCCCTGTCAACATGACAAGATCGGCAATACACATAATAGCGCGACTACCTTGGCTATGTTCTGTAACACCAAGCCCATGAAAACTCATTGCCTTATCTGCTTTTGCATAAGCAATAGCGGCTTGTTTAACTTGATTTTTATCAACGCCAGCAATGGTTGCTAAGTTGTCAATATCAAGCGCCATAATCGCTTGACGATAATTTTCAAACTCTTCTGTGCGAGTATTAACAAAGTCATCATCAACTAAGCCTGATTCAATAATGAAATAGGCCATCATATTAAGTACCGCGACATTAGTGCCAGGACGTAGTTGAATATGCCAATTAGCATAACGAGCCAGCTCAGTTTTAACTGGATCGAGTACAATAAGCGGTGTGCCTTTGAGTACTTTTTGTTTTATTTTAGCGCCCGTAACAGGGTGAGCAGCTGTTGGGTTTGCGCCTATCAATAAAATAAACTCAGTTTGCTTTAAGTCATCGATAGAGTTAGTGGCCGCGCCTGTACCAAAACTTTTTTGCATGCCATAAGCGGTAGGTGAATGACAAACACGGGCACAACAATCTATATTATTGGTACCAATGACAGCTCGCATCATTTTTTGCAATAAATAGTTTTCTTCATTAGTACAGCGAGCAGATGATATACCCGCAATAGCATCACTGCCGAATTCAGTTTTAATAGAGGTTAATCGTTTAGCGATATATTCAAAAGCGTAATCCCAACTAACCTTGGTTAACTTTCCGTCTATTTTGACAAGAGGAGAATCTAAACGATCATCATGATCATAAAATCGCCATGCATAACGCCCTTTTAAACAAGTATGTCCGCTATTAACCTCAGCATCTTTTGGCGCTTCAATAGAAAATATTTTGTTATTTTGCACTGAAACTTCTAAGTTACAGCCCACACCACAGTAAGAACAGATTGTACGAACTTTATTTATAGTTTCATCACTGATTTCGTTTTGAGACACTTTAGCTAAGTTTTGACGGAATACGTCTGAAATTGCTCCTGTTGGACAAGTTTGCGCACAAGCACCACAAGAAACACAATCTGAGTCATTAAAACTAACATCTTGTCCTTTAATAATTCGGGCATCAAAACCACGCCCTGCGACACTCAGTACTTGCTCGCCTTGTATTTCATCACAGGCACGAACACAACGATTACAATCGATACACAATGACAAGTCCATGCGCATATATGGGTGGCTGTCATCACATAGACTATTTCGACCTTGTTTATTCAAGGCAAGTGGCACACTAGCAACACTTTTTCTTCCTTGCTTGAAGCGAACTTCGCCAACACCTGTTGCATTAACGACTTGCTCAAACTCGGTACTAGGATGTTTTTGACTATTGGATAGTGTTTGTTCAGGTAAGTCACTAAGTACTAATTCAACAATATTCTTGCGCAACTTTTCAATTCGAGCTGAATGCGTAAAAATATGCATACCTTCACCTATTGGTGTGTGACACGATGCAATCACCTTTTTGGGGCCATCAGCTGTTAAAGCAACATCAACACTGCAAACACGGCAACTACCATAAGGCTCTAGTCTAGTATCATCACACAAGGTTGGAATGGAGTTAACTTCATTTAACCGACGGCTGAATGATAAGATAGTTTCACCCATTTCTATTGGGTAAGCGACTCCATTTAAGAAAGCTTGTTTGTTTTGCCGCTCTTGTTCTTGATTAATGTGGCTCATGAGTTCGCTCCTTTAACAAGTTCGGCATTAATAAAGTAAGGGGTTAACTCATCCTTAAAGTACTGCAAAATATTTTGTATCGGTAAAGGAACTCCGCCACCTAAAGCACACAAGGAGCCTAACTGCATTGTTTCTAATAAGTCATTCAATAATTTATTATCAATAGGCTGAACACCAGAGATAGCTTGCTCAAACATTTCATGGCCGCGCACAGAGCCGATTTGACAGGGATAACACTTACCGCAAGATTCAAGTGCAGTAAATTCAAATAAATGAGCAATATAGTCAATCATTTTCATTGACTGTGGAATGCCAATAATACTGGCATGACCCAGTAAGAATCCGTTTTCTGCAAAGGATTCGAAATCTATGGAAAGTTTATCTATTTCACTTAATGGTACAACACCACCTAAGGGCCCCCCAATATGTAGTGCTTTTATGTCTTTAGCAAAACCACCAGCAAGCTCAATAACTTCAGTTAAAGGTGTTCCCATCGCCACTTCAATAATACCAGAGTGAGTAAAAGCACCGTCAAGAGAAAGTAATTTACTGCCTGTAGATTTACCATTGCCTAAGTTTTTATATTGAACAACACCGCTGTTTTCTTCATATGCTAAGTTTGAATAAATAAAATGTATAGAGCCAAACGTTTCGACATTATTAACCACAGTTGGGCAACCAAATAAGCCACTTTGTGTTGGGAATGGTGGTCGAACAGAAACAACAGGTCGCTGTCCTTCAATTGAGCGTAACAATGCTGTTTCCTCGCCACAAATATAAGCACCTGCCCCCTTGATAATTTTAAAAGTAAAGTCGGTAGTGATTTTGTTATCTAACTTAAGCTGTTCAAACTCGCTAATAGCTTGTTCTGTTTGATTTATGGCTTCAGGGTATTCAGCACGAATATATAGCACCCCTGTTTTAGCTTCTGATAAAAAGCCCGCCATTAACATACCAAATAACACGGCATGTGGTTTTTTCTCTAGTAAATAACGATCAGAAAAAGCACCTGCATCCCCTTCATCAGCATTACAAACAATATATTTTTCAGGTTGTTTTTCGATAATACCGTTTTCCGCGAGACCTTTTTCTTCAAGGCAAGAACGCCACTTAATACCGGTTGGAAAACCTGCTCCACCACGGCCACGTAGGCCAGATTCGACAAGTTTATCTAACAGATCCTGCTTTTTATATTGTATTGATAATTCATCAAATAATTGATAATACTTACTTACTTCAGGTATTTCAGCAGTAAGAATAGGCGTAGTTAATGTACAACGAACTTGATAATGCTCATTTGAAGAAGTAGATGGTTCATGAGCAATTGTTGCCAAATTATCAATATCATTGCCGGAGAAGTTATGATCCGCAATTTGAAATGCACTATTTTCAGCACAACGCCCTAAACAAGTAACATGTCCGACATTATCAGAGCCAAATTGGTTTACTAACTTTTCTTTGACTTCATTTTGCGTATCAGCACACAAACAAGAAGAGCCGTTACACACATAGGCACTTTTATTGGCATTATGGTTGTTTGTGCCATCATCTAAAAAATCATAAAAGCTTACTGCGCCATGAATAACCGCCTCACCCATTAAGAACTCTTTCGCTAAAGCTTTTCTTTGCTCTATTAAGTTACTTGACCTGTCAGCGGGATCAGTAACAACTAATTGTTGAAATAATGTATTGTCAATGCCTTGTCTACGAGCAAGTTGTGATAAATTTTTCGACATAATTATTCTCTTATATTAATTTTGCGTGATACGCCAATCACCACAATAAACATTGAACGATTGCGATGAGGAAAACCCGATCAGGGTTAACTCAAAGCGTTTAGCCGCTTTTATTGCGAGATCTGATGGTGCGCCAACAGCTACTAAAATACTGATACCTGCCATTACGGTCTTTTGTATTATTTCAAAACTTACTCGACCACTAACAAGCATAACTAATAATTGTTCAGTTCTAGCTAGCTTTTGCTCAAACAAACGTTGCCCAATTAATTTATCCACGGCATTATGCCGACCAATATCTTCAAAAACGGCTAATAACTCTGCTTGTTGATCAAAAAGTGCAGCCCCATGTACACCACCTGTGAGTTTAAATAGTTTTTGTTGTACTCGCATCTTATCCGCCAGTGTATAAATAAGCTCAGAGTTAAATTGTAAGTTTTGGGTTAACTTCAATAAGTTTGGCGGGTTTTTTAACTCTAACGCCTTTAGTGACGTAGCTCCACACAAACCGCAACTTGAATAAGTTGTTTGAAAACGTTCAATAGACGTTAGTATTGGCACCTTTCCTTTAACTAACTGAACTTGCCAACTATTCCCTTTTCCATCTTCAACACTATTGTCTACAGAGATGCTTTCAATATCAGAGAAGTTAGTAATAATGCCCTCACTAAATAATAGGCCAAGAATCAAAAATTTGTCATCACCTAGAGTACGCATCGTAATAGCAAACACTTTAGTTTCAAGTTCATGACCTTCTATATTCCAATACAAATTAATTTGTAAAGGTTGCTCAGTCACAACATTGTCATGCTTCAGCACTCTGCTAAGCGTACCGACACGAGAATAGATGACTTTATCCACTTGTTTGGTTATTTGTTGTTTAGACGCGATTTCTGTCATAACTATCCAATCATTTTCTCACTATTAACTAAAGTCTAACGTCTTAAAATTAAAGTGGAAAGCTAAAAGTACAAAGGATATTTTTAACTATTGATATATATGTAACGCTTTTGTTGCAAATTAATTGTTTCTTGCTAAATTAATTAATACACAAAGAAAAATAATATAAAAATATCCAAGCGAATATGAAATACATATTTCAGAACGGCTTAGCTAACCACATACAAGTGGCACCTTTTTATTAACGTTTATCTCACTAAAAAGGATATCACAAAGTATATGGCTTACTTAGCTCCCCCATAGGGTTAGTTTAGAAGCGATTTATACTGCGTTTTTGATTATAGACAACCATTCTCTACAATCAATTCCTTGACTAAAAACGTTTCTAATATCATCTGAACCATGCATTATTAATTCACCTAGATATTAACAAGGAATCATCATGGCTTCTGATGTAGAAATTGCACAAAAATTTACCCCTCGTCCTATTATTGAAATTAGTGACCTGCTAAATATAAAACAAGAGCACGTACTTCCTTATGGTCGAGATATGGCAAAGGTATCCCTTGATGCGTTAAAAACTCCTCACTCTAAACAGGGTAAATTAATCTTAGTATCCGCCACGACACCAACACCTTCAGGTGAAGGTAAAACCACAACAACGATTGGATTAGGGCAAGCATTTACGCAACTGAATGAATCTGTATGCATGGCATTACGTGAACCATCCCTTGGCCCTTGCCTAGGGATGAAAGGTGGTGCAACAGGTGGTGGTTATAGCCAAATAATGCCTGGGGATAAAATTAACCTTCACTTTACTGGCGATTTTCATGCTATTACCAGTGCTAATAACTTACTTTCCGCTGCAATTGATAATCATATTTATCATAGAAATATACTTAATATTGATCCCAGACAACTAGTTTGGCGACGTGTCATGGACATGAATGATCGAAGTTTACGGAAAATAGTACTTGGCCTTGGTGGTAAAATGCAAGGTATTCCCCGTGAAGGTGGTTTTGATATTACTGCGGCTTCCGAAGTGATGGCAATGCTGTGTTTAGCAGATGATTACGCAGATTTGAAAGCAAGACTTGATCGCACTTTAATTGGCTACACCTATGATAGTAAGCCTGTTTATGCTAAAGATCTAGAAATTACCGGCGCTATGATGGCACTACTTCGTGATGCAATGCAACCTAATTTAGTTCAGAGTTTTGAAGGTACACCGGCATTTGTTCATGGTGGACCTTTTGCTAATATAGCCCATGGTTGTAACAGCGTTATTGCAACTCGTATGGCTATGCATCATGCCGATTGGTCTATAACAGAAGCTGGTTTTGGATTTGATTTAGGTGCTGAAAAATTCTTCGATATTAAATGTAGAATTGCTAAGTTAGATCCCGATGCTGTTGTACTGGTAACCACTGTTCGGGCGTTAAAAATGCACGGTGGCAAAGATAAAAATGATTTAGAAACTGAAGATTTAAGTGCTGTTGCCAAGGGTTTAGAAAACCTAGACAAACACATTGAAAGTGTTGAATTATTTAATAAACATCCCGTTGTTGCATTGAACCGCTTTGCTTCTGATACCGATGCTGAAATAGCCTTAATCAAAGCGCGTTGTGTAGAGCATGGCGTTTCTTTTGCAGAAACAACCCATCATGCTGATGGCGGAAAAGGCGCAATAGCGTTAGCAAAAGCGGTAATGGCATCAATAGATAAAAGCAAACCATTTGAACCATTATACGGGCTAGATTTATCTGTTGTGGATAAGGTACGAAAAGTTAGTCGTGCAATGTATGGTGCAACCGATGTGGCTTTTTCAAAACAAGCTGAAAAAGATCTAAAACATGTAGAACTATTAGGGTTAACCCATTTACCCATTTGTATAGCTAAAGCGCCCAGCTCATTATCTGATGATCCAACATTACATGGCAGACCTCGTGATTTTGAAGTTACCGTTAGTTCTATACAAATTAATGCTGGTGCTGGCTTTTTAGTCGTATTGACAGGCAGTATTATGCGTATGCCTGGCTTACCAAAGACACCAGCAGCAAATAATATTCAATTACAAGCAACAGGTGTAATTGAAGGTTTAGAGTAAATTATAAATATTTCTTTACCCTGCAAAAAGTGAAAAGCATCATTGTATTACTACCACAATGATGCTTCTTATTATTAACAAGGTTTTATGCAGAGTTTACTGCTAGTTTTGCTCTGCTAACTTGTCAGCAAGATATAACCAAGTTGGCAATACAGTATCAGGGTTAAGTGAAACACTATCAATACCCTGCTCTACTAGCCATGCAGCAAAGTCTTCATGATCTGACGGTCCTTGACCACAAATACCCACATACTTACCACGCTTTTTACATGCACTAATTGCCATTGACAATAATGCTTTTATGGCTGGGTTACGCTCATCAAACAAGTGGGCAATTAAGCCAGAGTCTCTATCTAAACCGAGGGTTAACTGAGTTAAATCGTTTGAGCCAATAGAGAAACCGTCAAAATAATCTAGAAACTGATCAGCAAGTAAAGCATTTGATGGCAATTCACACATCATAATAATGCGTAAACCGTTTTCTCCACGTTTCAAACCATGCTCAGCTAAAATATCAATAACTGCCGCCGCTTCTTCTAACGTACGAACAAAAGGGATCATCACTTCAACATTGGTCAAATCCATATCATTTCTAACACGCTTTATCGCTTCACACTCAAGAGCGAAGCAATCACGAAAATCTTTAGAAATATAACGAGCAGCACCACGATAGCCAATCATCGGATTTTCTTCGTCTGGCTCGTACTCTTCTCCACCAACTAAATTGGCATATTCGTTTGATTTGAAATCAGACATGCGCACAATAACTTTTTCAGGAGAATAAGCCGCAGCTAATGTTGAAATACCTTCTGTTAATTTAGCGATGTAAAACTCAACCGGACTTTCATAACCTGCAATTATATCGTTTATTTCATCTTGTAAATCTGCAGGTTGTTCATCAAAGTTCAATAATGCTTTAGGGTGAATACCAATCATTTTGTTGATGATAAACTCTAAGCGCGCTAAGCCAATGCCCGCATGCGGTAATTTAGCAAAGGCAAATGCTCTATCAGGATTACCAACATTCATCATGATTTTAAGCGGCAACTCTGGCATTGCATCAATTTCAGATGTAGTTACTTTATAATCAAGTTTTCCTTGATAAATAAAACCAGTATCACCTTCAGCACAAGAAACAGTAACTTCATCACCAGTAGCGATTAATTTGGTTGCATTACCACACCCTACTACCGCAGGAATACCCATTTCACGGGCAATAATAGCGGCGTGACATGTTCTACCGCCACGGTTGGTAACAATGGCAGAAGCGCGTTTCATAATAGGCTCCCAATCGGGATCAGTCATATCGGTAACAAGCACATCGCCGGGTAATATTTTATCCATTTCTTCAAGAGAGGCTAAAACTTTTGCTTCACCACTACCAATTTTATGACCAATAGAGCGACCTTCACAAATAACATTTGCGCTTGCTTGTAACTGAAATTGTTCCATTACATTAGCTTTTTCACGGCTTTTCACCGTTTCAGGGCGAGCTTGCACAATATATAGCTTATTATCTAATCCATCTTTTGCCCATTCAATATCCATGGCACGGCCGTAATGTTTTTCAATAATCACAGCTTGTTTGGCTAATTCTTGCACTTCATCGTCAGTTAATGAAAAACGATTAGAGTCTTGTTCATCAATATCAACAATTTCAACTTGTTTGCCATGTTCTTGCTTTTCTAATGGATCTGCGGAATAAACCATTTTGATGGCTTTGCTACCAATATTACGACGAACAACGGCAGGTTTGCCTTTTGCAAGCGTAGGCTTGTGAACATAGAATTCATCAGGGTTTACTGCGCCCTGCACGACCATTTCACCTAAACCAAAACTAGAAGTAATAAAAACAACATCTTCAAAACCTGATTCGGTATCAATAGAGAACATTACACCAGAGGCTGAAATGTCACTACGTACCATCTGTTGAATACCAGCAGATAAAGCAACGCCTCTATGGTCGTACCCTTGATGTACACGATAAGAAATAGCACGATCATTAAAAAGCGATGCAAATACATGTTTGATTGCAACCATAACAGCATCTAAACCACGTACATTAAGGAACGTTTCTTGTTGACCAGCAAAAGAAGCATCGGGCATGTCTTCCGCTGTTGCTGATGAACGAACAGCAAAAGAAGCATCATCGGCAAATTCGCCGGCTAACTTGTTGTAAGCCAGTTCAATGTCTTGCTGCATTTGAGGTAAAAAAGGTGTGTCAATAATCCATTGACGAATAGTTTCACCACATTTTGCTAATTTATTTACATCATCAACATCAAGCGTATCGAGCAATTGGTAAATTTTCTCATTAATGCCGCTTTGCTCTAAAAACTCATTAAAAGCAAAAGAAGTTGTCGCAAAGCCTGTTGGCACTTGCACACCAACATTAGCTAAATTTGAAATCATTTCCCCAAGTGACGCATTTTTACCGCCAACGCGGTCAACATCACCCATTCCCAAGTTTTCATACCAAAGTACGTTTTCTTGCACAACAATTCTCCAAAAGAGTCAGTAACTATTTATATTAGATTAAATACATTCTACACTGCCAACTATTGAAACTAAAAGTCAAAATGAAAACTTTCATATAACTATTTACTTATAACTTGATAGAAAATTAATAATAGCCCTAAAGGTAAAGGATCAACATGCGTAGCGCTTTTTATATCTCCGACGGAACAGCAATCACTTCAGAAGTTTTTGGCCATGCTTTACTGTCATTATTTCCTACTGAATTTGAACATCACACTATTTCTTTCGTTGAAACAATAGAAAAGGCAAATGAAGCCAAAGAGAAAATTAATAAAGCTTGTGCTCGTTCTAATGAGCCACCCTTAGTTTTTCACACCTTTGTTAATAACGATATTCGTGAGATTATTGATAGTTGCAATGCTGTTATTTATAACTTTCTAGAACACTTTATCGAACCGCTTGAAAAACAGTTAAACATGAAAGCTAAACCTAAAGCGCATAGAACTCATAGTATTCATGAGAATAGTTATGATTATCGTATTGAAGCTGTTAACTACGCACTAGCCAATGATGATGGCTCAGTAGTAACAAACTATGAAGATGCTGATGTTATTTTGGTTGGCGTGTCACGTTCAGGTAAAACACCAAGCTCACTTTATTTAGCCCTACAATACGGTATTAAAGCCGCTAATTATCCGTTTACAGATGATGACATGGATGAACTCAAACTACCTGCGTTTTTGAAGCCACATAAAAAGAAACTTTTTGGTTTAACCATTGATGCTCAAAGATTAATAGATATTCGTGAAGGTAGAATGTCAAACTCTAAATATGCTTCGGCTAGACAATGTAAAATGGAAGTACGTGAAGTGGAAAAACTTTATAAAAAAGAAAAGATTCCTTTTATCAATACGACTAAGTTTTCAGTTGAAGAGATCACGGCTAAAATTCTTAATGAAACAGGACTGCAAAGATATAAATACTAATTAAGTACTATTAATATGAAACGATATCAATTATATCGTTAAAATAGTTCACATTATCGCTTAATTTAGCTATGTTAGCGCCAATAATTTAGTTTATGCGTGCTCTTATTCTCTATAAAGAAGGGTACCCTATAAAAGAAAACAAATTCCATGACGATTAAAACAGATGAACTACGCACAAGTTTAATTGAAAACTTAGTGTCTCCAGCACAATTAGCTGAGCAAATTCCGCTAAGCAAAAGCACTGCCGATTTTATTATGAAAAGTCGACAAGAGGTTGAAGCGATCATAACTGGCGAAGATAAACGCTTACTTGTAGTGATTGGCCCTTGCTCTATTCACGACACTATCGCTGCTATTGATTATGCAAAACGTTTAACAAAATTGCGTGATAAATATAGCAATGAACTATTAATTGTTATGCGCGTTTACTTTGAAAAACCACGTACTACAGTTGGTTGGAAAGGTTTGATTAGTGATCCTGATTTAGATAAATCATTTCATGTTGCAAAAGGTTTAAACCTTGCACGACAGTTATTAGTCGATATAAACGAAATGGGTTTGTCCGCAGGCACTGAATTTTTAGATATGGTGACTGGCCAATATATTTCTGATTTGATCAGTTGGGGAGCAATTGGTGCTCGTACTACTGAAAGCCAAGTACACCGAGAGTTGGCTTCTGCCCTTTCCTGTCCTGTTGGTTTTAAAAATGGTACCGATGGTAATGTAAAAATAGCACTTGATGCCATTAAAGCTTCTAGTGTACCTCATGTACTCTATTCACCTGATAAAAGTGGCCAAATGTGCATTTATCGTACCCATGGTAACCCGTTTGCTCATGTTATCTTGCGTGGTGGAAAAGTGCCTAACTATCATCAAGCGGATATAAAAGAGACTTGTGAAAAGTTAGCGAAAGCGCAACTTCAACAAAGTATTATGGTTGATTGCAGCCACGGTAATAGTTACAAAGATCATAACAAGCAAATTGATGTTGCTCGCTCACTTGCCGAGCAAATTAATCAAGGTGAAGAAAGTATTTTTGGTGTGATGATTGAAAGCTTTATTGAAGCCGGAAATCAAGCAGTAAAAGCAGATGCACCTTTAGTTTATGGAAAAAGCATTACTGATGCTTGTATTGACTTAGACGTTAGTGAAGAAATATTAACGTTATTAGCTGATGCGGTTAAACAAAGACTTTAGGTGTTACCTCTATCGATCAATTTAATCTCGTAACCTATAAAGCAAAAAAAGATAAAACTTAGTAAGTTTTATCTTTTTTTGTTATCACAATTATTTTACTTGAGTTGAGCTAACAATCCATCACTTGCATCTTCAACTAGGTCTAAAACAAAACGAAATCCATTAGCACCACCATAGTATGGATCTGGCACTTCATTTTCTTCATGGTTATGAGAAAAATCTAAAAACAGCTTTGTTTTATATTGCAGATGTTGTGGAGCAATTTTATTTAAGTCTTCAAGATTCACATTATCCATGGCTAATATAAGATCAAAATTTTCAAAATCGCGAACGGTAACCTTTCTCGATCTAATGCCGTCAAAAGAATAACCTCGTTCAACACCCACTTTTTGAGCTCTGTGATCGGGTTTCTCTTTTGCATGCGCACCAACAGTGCCTGCAGAATCGATCTTCAATGACAACCCCGCAGCTTTGGCTTTGTGTCTAAAAACTGCTTCTGCACTGGGTGAACGGCATATATTGCCCATGCAAATGAATAAGATAGAGCTTATATCCTTTAATTTCGACGAATTATCCATACTTTCTACCTTATGTGAATCACGATTTACGGTAATTTAACCAAGAGTAAAATCAATAGGTTGTATTTTACTTTGAATTATATTTTTACTATTTTGATGCTTTTTTACGCTAAGGTAAAGTAATAATTTGGGTAAATTACCAGAGAGTATTTAACTTATATGCTAAGAAAAAGCTTTAATTCATTAACCTATTTGATACTATTTAATTCTAATTGATAAATGTTATTATTGGAGCTATACATGCGCCTCACAGCTTTACAATACGCGGAAAAATCACAAGAGTTATGTGTACTGCCCGATGTATATATTCGATTAAAAGAAATTTTAGATTCTGATCAAGCAACATTAGATAGCATTGCTGAAATAATTTCACTAGATCCTGCGTTAGCATCATGTTTATTGAAAATTGCTAACAGCGCACTTTTCAATTTTCCAAAAGCGGTTGAATCAATACCTCGAGCTCTTATGATATTAGGCATAAAAGAGGTACATAATTTAATTAATACCTATGGTGTTACCGCAGCATTTTCGGGACTTGACCCTAACATAATGGATATGGATAAATTTTGGGAGATTAGTGTTGACTGTGCTCTGCTAACTAAATTTTTAGCACAAAGAAAAAGAATAAAGAATTGCGAAGGTCTTTTTCTTTCTGGCCTTTTCCATAATATTGGGGAACTTGCCATTGTGCACAATGCCCCTAAAGAAATACAATATTGTGAAGACTATAATAGTGACGAAACGCCATGGCAACGACAGCAAGACATTTTTGGTTTTACTTTTTCACAATGTAGTGCTGAACTTCTAACACTATGGCAATTACCTGAGGCAATAATCTCTCCTATACGTGATTATAATCGTGCCTATAGTGAAGAATTATCACCCGAAAGCACTTTGCTATACATAACATCTCGTTTAGCTATTGTTAATTCTCATTTGGGCATGTATTCAAAAGTTAATTTTATTGGCAAACACTTAATGGAAGATCTTAATATCACCATGAATGATATTGATGATGCGTTAGAGTTCTGTAATGCCGAGGGCATGGCTATTATGTCGGCTTTAAAGGTAACCAGTTAATTGTAAAGCGTCACTAAAGTAAAGCCATTGTAGCTAAGTTTAACACCAACTTAGCTACAATAAGACATTACCTATATAGTTCTATATTCCTGAAACAAGTTTTTTTCTATAAAGCAGAATGAATGCAAGCCAAGCCAATAAAATATAAGCAAAGGTGCCGCCACTGCTCGATTGTTTAGGATCTTGTCCTTGAGTTAACTCTTTATTTGATATAATTGCCAAACCACCAGGATCATCAAGCGTTCCGTTGGCAATACCGTCCGCATCATTTGCACCGCCGTCTTGCATCAACAATAATAAGCAATCATCTCCTATGGTTAGTCCACTGGTATATAATGTACTGTGCGGTGGTGGACAAATGCCATCGATACTCGAGCTAGAAGATATAGTATTGTTGGCATCTTCAACAAAATTTTGCCAACCATGATCTGCACTATATTTACGGTAAACAGCATGTTCGGGTACAGGGGTTAATAAAGGGATAACCACTGTGACAGAGCGACCAAAAGGTTGAATGTTTTTAATTTCAAAATCGAAATATGAATCCTGATGACTTAAATCATCTTTTGGAATTAAGTCTGTATCATCAATTTCTTGTTGAGAAAGCAGAACTCCATCAGAAAACTGTAATCGAGCATATTTACCTAGTTTGAGAAATAAACCCGGCTCAGTTTCAACTAACTTACCTTCTGCGGCATTAACGTGTAATTGCTGAACATACTGCATATCAGTGGGATCTATAAACGCAGGAAGCCCATCTAAGTCTTCGTCGGCATAACCTTCAATATCATCTGCGATTCCATCTCTATCGGTATCACTGCTGTCAAGTCGGGCTAAATTATCCAATACCGGAATATGAATAAATTCTCTTTGCGATAATTCATTATCACCACTGTCAGTAACCTGCACCGAAAGTGAAATTAAATTATGTTCCGATTCTGGCATTTCAATTTTATCGGGGTCAAAATACACTTTATGTTGATTTGCACTGATATTAGAGCCAAGATATTTAGGCAATGACCATTCAATGATATGAGTATCTTCGCTATTGGAATCATTAAAAAACAAACTTACTTCTACTTCTCCAGCAGATTTTGCAATGGTAGAAACAACGTCTCCTAACTGTTTAACCGAAATACCTATTTGTGGCGGTAAATTACTTTCACTGATCGTTATCTCTTGTATATTATTAACACCGGCATTAATACCCTCTTTAAATTCAACAACTAGCTGTTCATCCCCTTCTATTTGTGAATCTTTATTCATTTTGATATCAATATAACCAGTTGTACCACTAGTTACGACAATACTGTTGCTACTTAACTGATAATCAAAGTTATCAACAGAGCCACTAATGAATATTGGAACTTCAAAAGGATAGATAGGCGGCTTGCCTGATAAGTGAGCATAAACGCGAGCTGTTCCCCCTTCTGCAATGACTTGAGGGCGACCAAAATTAACCAAAGGAATGACATTCAATATTTGTTCAATTTCTGCAATATTGCCTGCATCATCCACCGCACGCCAAATAATAGGAAAAGAGCCAGAGCTGACATTTTTAACACCAGTTTCAAAACCCAAGGCAAACAAATCACAACAATTATCTCCGTCATGGCCGTCAGATACAGTAATATCTGCCACTTCAATTAATTTGGATAGTGGAATTTGACTAAAGGTATGGTCGGCATTAACTTGCAAAGCTTGAGGCTGACTTATAACTGGAGCGTAATCATCAATTAGTGGATTAGTACCAGCAATCTCTTCTTCGACATTTGTCGCACCATCTGAATCTGTGTCTGAATCAGCGCTGTTAGCAACTAAAGGATCAAAACCATAAGCAATTTCAAATTCGTCACTCATGCCATCCCCATCATCATCAGGATCGGCAATATCACCCAAGCCATCACCGTCATGGTCACTCTGTTCTGCTGGGTTTAGTGGTAGCTGATCAATGTAATCTAAGATTCCATCGCCATCATCATCGGTATCATGTACATTGCCGATACCATCACCGTCAGTGTCAAGTGATTCAATAGGATCTAAAGGGAAAACATCTTCCGCATCTAGTACACCATCATTATCATCATCGCTGTCTTCGTTATTACCTAAACCATCATTATCTTCATCACGAGATTCATTAGGGTTTAATGGAAACAAGTCAACATTATCTAATACGCCATCGTTGTCGTCATCTGTATCTAAGGTATTCCCGATATTATCATTATCGCTATCAACATATTCGGTTGGATCAAATGGATATTCATCATCAACGTCTAATACGCCATCATTATCATCATCATTGTCGGTATTATTACCAATTCCATCATTATCGGTATCTACAGTTTCTAATGTGTTAGTGGAAAATGCATCCAGCGTGTCTATAACACCATCGTTATCATCATCGATATCGGTATTATTACCTATAGTATCTCCATCACTATCTAACCATTCGGTTAAATCCAACGGGAATGCGTCATTGATGTCGATAAAACCATCGTTATCGTCATCGGCATCAGAATTATTACCAATACCATCGCCATCGGTATCAACACTTTCACTGACCCTTAGTGGAAACACATCCAAAGAATCAATTACGCCATCGCCATCATCATCGTTATCAGCATTATTACCCTGACCATCACTATCGGTATCTAACCATTCAGCACTATTTTTAGGAAACACATCATTGGCATCGGCAATACCATCATTATCATCATCAGCGTCATTATTATTACCTATACCATCACCATCAGTATCTTCATGCTCCGCCGCATTATAAGGAAAGATATCTTGTGCATCCAAAAAACCGTCATTATCATCATCTGGATCAACACTATTTCCTAAGCCATCACTGTCAGTATCGGTTGTTTGCAGTAAATCTAAAGGAGATGGATCAGCGCCATCTAATACACCATCATTATCATCATCGGGATCAGCATTGTTACCCATTCCGTCGCCATCGGTATCAAGCCACTCACTGGCATTTAATTGAAAAGCATCAACGCCATCTAAATAACCATCGCCGTCGTCATCGGTATCGGCATTATTACCCGTGCCATCACCATCAGTATCAACAAATTCAGTACCATCTAAAGGGAATACATCGGCACCATCTAATACCCCATCACCATCATCATCACTATCGGCATTATCACCTGTACCATCACCATCAGTATCAAGAGTTTCTAGCGGGTCTGTACGAAAGGCATCAACTCCATCAAGCACACCGTCATTATCATCATCAGTATCGGTATTATCACCTATGGTGTCACCATCAGAATCAAACCATTCGGTGGCATCATCGGGAAAAATATCAGTGCTATTAACAATACCATCACCATCTCTATCAGGATCGGCATTATCACCAACCCCATCACTATCGCTGTCTAAAATTTCATTAACATCTAAAGGAAAATCATCAGTTAAATCTGGTACTGTATCGCCATCATCATCAAGATCGGCATTATTACCCATACCATCACCATCAGTGTCTAGATGTTCAAGTGGATCTAACGGGAAAGCATCAAAAGCATCAATTATGCCATCTGCATCATCATCACTGTCTGCATTATTCCCTATGGTATCACCATCAGTATCTAAGCTCTCACTAGCATTTAATGGGAATGCATCAACCACGTCAAGAGCGCCGTCATTATCATCGTCAGTATCGGTATTATTACCCAGACAATCACCATCAGTATCTAACCATTCTCTTGGCTCTAACGGAAAAGGATCATATAAGTCGATAACACCATCATCATCTTTATTGTTATCTGAGGCATCAGGAATACCATCACCATCATCATCGGTATCAGCATTATTACCGATACCATCTAAATCAAAGTCAAACCATTCGGTATTGTCACCAGGAAACAAATCTATTGGATCTAGGGCACCAACTGTATCGTCATATCCATCACCATCTGTATCAACGACCGGGACAGGAATGGGACAAGCAGGCACAGCTTCCGCATTGAAACTAAAACTGCCAAGTAATAACAATGTGACAATCGAATATTTAAAACTTTGGGACATACTACTCTCCACTGACTACCATATTTATGGAATTAATAACCGATTTGACGACCAAATTTATAAGTAAAGCCTAGATATATCGAACTAACACTACCAAACTCAGAAAAACTCGGTTGATATTTTATTCCTAATTTTAACGCTGAATTTTTGTTAATATTATAGTGAGTTGAGAAAGCTAAAACGGCATTTATATCTCCCTTTTCTGAAAAGAATCGCTCTTCTTCCAAGTCTTCCCAGATAAACTTGTTTTCGGTCAAGGCAACCGAAAATCCAGCTTGATATTCAAAAACGATATTTTTTAAGAACGAATCATATGTATTTAGTTTTTGTTGATATGAGACTAAGGCTTCTACAGTATCAACAGAAAAAAATAACTCATCCTCATTCCAGTTAACTTTAATATCATTTAAGTTATTATAGGCTAAGGTCCAGTAGATATTATGCTTACGAGAAAAACTGTCTGATACTGATAAATTAAAACCGGTTGTTTTGCTCTCATCACCTTTATGAATTTCCGCGCCTACCCCTAAGGCATAAAGGTTTAACGAAAAACTACAACTAGCCAATACAGTGAGTATTACGGCTATTCTCTTTAACATAGTTACACTTTTTATCGATAAAGCTGCAAGATTAATTGTTATATTCATTACTACTATCGCCAATTTATTGTCAATGATTTGATAAGTATCTACAGCAAAAATTGTACCATAGTAAAAGAAAGTCAAAACATTTAAATCATAGTAAATCGGTAGGTTTTAATGAACTGTGAACTTTCGTATTAATATGAGTCAATTGTATGGCTTTTTTTAATTTTGGTACCACCTAATTATTTAGTACACATGCCCCAAAAATATAACTTTGAGGAATTTATTCTATTATTTTTTTGGAAGTTGTGGCATTTTCCGGCACCTATTTTCAGGCCATGAAAGATAAAGCGGCAATGTTTGTTCAACTTATCTAATTAAATATACCCTAGCTGTTCGCGTATCAATCTTACGCTGTTAAAACTCTACAACAATTGGCTGAAATAAACTGTCTCTTTTTTGTAAACTGCTACAAGCCTTAACTTACCAGCCTATTGGCTTAAATAGTACAATCATACCTACCTTGCCAATACCACACCTTCTCTACGTGGATCAGCGCCACCTACAAGCCCAGTTTTAGTTATCTCGATAGCATGAACACCGCTATTTAAATCACGAACTTGCACCTTATGCCCTTTAGCTTCAAGTAAAGGTTTTAATGCTTCGGCAGCAGTACCATGCTCTAAAGTTGTTACATAATTTCGATTGGTAATTTTTGGAAGGTTAATAGCCTCTTGAGGATCAAGCTGCCAATCAAGAACAGCTATGATGGTTTGTGCAACATAATTAATAATTCTACTCCCGCCAGGTGATCCAACGAGCAGTTTAAGTGAATTATCATTGTTAAACACCATCATAGGCGCCATAGAACTTCTAGGGCGTTTATTTGGCTGCACACGGTTTGCCACCCATAGTCCATTTTTCTTAGGTGCTAACGAAAAGTCTGTTAACTGGTTATTTAAAATAAAACCTTCAACCATTAAGGCTGAGCCAAATCCATTTTCAATACTGCTCGTCATAGATACTGCATTGCCCTGCTCGTCAATAATACTAAAGTGGCTGGTAGATGGTCTTTCAATTGCAGAATCATTTGCTAATGCTATAGCTCCTTCTGGGCTTCCTGAAACGGCTCTCCCCATATCTTTATCAGCATTAATTATTGAAGATCGTTTAGCTAAATATTCAGGTGCAATAAGACCTGCAGTTGGTACTGTTACATAATCAGCGTCAGCGACATATCGATTTCTATCAGCAAAGGCTAGTCGTGAACTTTGGGTATATAAATGCATAGCTTCAACATCATTTGGTAGATATTTAGCCAGTTCAAAACGTTGTAGTTGGGCTAGTATTTGAATAACCGCAATCCCCCCAGAGCTAGGAGGTGGCATACCACAAACCTGAAACTCTCGATAGTCTCCACATACGGGCTCACGTTCTTTCACTTGGTAAGCTTTCATATCTTTCATTGACAGTAACCCAGGAGATATTGTCGATTTCTGAACTTTTGCTATAATTTTCTCAGCAAGCCACCCCTGATAAAAAACATCGATACCCTCTTTAGCAATACTTCTATAAACATTTGCCAATTTTTTATTTACCAATATATCTCCAGCTTTTACTGATTCACCATTCGGGAAAAAATATTGATTAATTTCTGGCAGCGTGTGTATTCCGGGATTAAAGTTCATACCTAGAAGCTTTTCTAGACGGGGTGATACAACAAAACCATTTTCAGCTAAAGTAATAGCTTGTTCAAACAAAACAGGCCAAGGTAATTTGCCATATTGATCGTGTGCTTTTTTAAAAGTTGCAATCATGCCAGGAACACCAACAGATCGACCACCTACGACAGCATCTATCCACTTTAATGGTTTTCCATGAGCATCTAGAAACAGTTCACTTGTTGCTTTTGCAGGTGCGGTTTCTCTGCCATCAAAAGTTGTCATGTTTTTCTTTTTATTATCCCAATAAAGCATAAAGGTGCCACCACCAATGCCGGAAGATTGGGGTTCAACAAGTGTTAACATTAGCTGTATAGCAATTGCGGCATCAACCGCACTTCCACCCTGCTCTAAAATATTAAAACCTGCTTTACTAGCATAAGGGTTAGCAGCAACCACCATATGTTTTTTGCCCTTCACAGCCTTTTTGTCGGCATAACCTGTTGCAGCTTCTGGCTCTCGAGATTCTCGTTGTGATGTTGTTGGATTTGCAAAAACTGTATTACCGATAAACAGTAAACTTACAGTAGATAAAGTTAGAATAGTTTTAAAAGTCATTGAGAGTACGCTTTTTATTTATAATGAATAGTGATAATTATGAGTTATGAAATTGTTAGCTATAAAAAAAGCTATTTTCTAAAAGATAACTGAAATTGATTAAATTGTGAAAACTTATTTAGTAATGGTTGGTAACGTCCACAATCAATAATATGCCCTTTATCACCTAAAGGTATTTGATCTGTAAAACAATAATTTAATTCCCCTTCAAGTAAAGCTAATGCATAACATGTTGCTTCTAAACTTGATAAAGCATTTCTTTTGGCTACTTTACGAATTAAATATTGCCCCTTATTAGCAAGGGAATCAGGCAAAAATACTTGTGTGAGTGAATGTAGATTTTTCGATAACATGAAGATGCGATAAGCTTTTTTCCAAGTACCATCGAGAATAATCAGTAGAAGTGGTTTTATCTCATTAATTTGATTGTATTCATGTTCAATACCGTTAACTTTTAAGGCTAGTTCTTGAGCTTTTTCTCCGGGATAAAGAAGCAAAGTTTGATGCTGAGATAATATTACGTTTAGTTCTTCATTTTCTGAAAAGTCTTCACCAATTAGCACCTGACAAGAAATTAATGAACGCTGTAACAAAGCAACAGTCCCTTTACTTTGCTTTACTTCAGTAGGGTGTTGTAATACTAAAACAGGTATTTTGTTATTAACTCCACAAATAAATGAGCAAATACAAGCTTTGATTGGTCGTTGGCATTGTAAGCACAAATTTCTAGCCATAAAAGAAAAGCACCAAGAAGATTAAAATTAGTCAGCTAGCATTGTATACTCAATTGCCTTTTACATAATTACTTTTATATCAATAAGAATGAAATTAAGCACTTTACCTACATCTCAAAAACATTCGTTAATCGTATTTATTATTGCATTACTGTCAATTTTAGTTTTTGCTGGTGAATATTTTTTCGGTGGTTCAATCACCCAAGCTTTGGTTTATCAAAGAGAACTAATAACCCAAGGAGAAGTGTGGAGACTATTTTCAGGCCACTTGCTACATACTAACGGCTTTCATTTATTACTTAATTTAGCCGCACTTATAATGTTGTGGGTATTACATGGCTGCTTTTATAGCATTAAAAACTATAGTGTTTTATTTTTATTTTGTTCTATAAGTACTAGCCTTGGACTTTTTTTTGGTAATCCGTCATTAATCGAATATGTTGGCTTATCGGGTGTATTACACGGAATATTTGTCTTTGGAGCAATAATGGATATCTTATCTAAGGATAAAACCGGATATCTACTTTTTATTGGTGTTTGGCTAAAAATAACGCATGAACAAATTTATGGCGCAAGTAGTGATGTTAGTGACCTTATTGAAGCCAATGTTGCTATAGATGCACATTTATGGGGCGCTGTAGGTGGTTTATTGTTTTCAATTATATATTTAACTCTACTGAATAAAGAAAATAAAAAAGATTAAAACTCCTTTCCAAATAACTTCTAGAAACGACGATATCTATTTAAACACGAACTTGGCTGAATAAAGACATGAGGTTTTACTGGATATTTCTCCCTAAGATAGAAATATCTAGTTTCGAAATTACAATGGATCAAAAAGTTATCATAGGATAGGGTATCAAACACAAAATTAGCTCTACTTAGGATTATCATTTATGAATCGGAGTTTACTCGCTAGCTTGTTTTTATTGCCGACTCTAACAGCACTGGCAAATACAAGTTCAAACGATCAAAACCTCTGGCTTGAAGAAGTCGATGGACAAAAGGCGTTAGCCTGGGTTAAACAAACTAACAAGGCGACTGATGAGTCTTTGATTGCCGACCCTTTGTATCAATCTTTATATCAAAATGCACTCACAGCATTAAATAAACAGGATAAATTGCCTCATATTACCCTGCGTGGTGATTGGATCTATAACTACTGGAAGGATACCAAACATCCGCGTGGATTATACCGTAGAACAACACTAGACAGTTTTAACTCAGGACTTCCTCAATGGAATACGGTTCTTGATATCGACGAAATGTCAAAGCGCGACAATATCAAATGGGTATTTAAAGGCATGGACTGTCTTCAGCCAACTTATGATAAATGTTTAGTGAGTTTATCACCAGGTGGTGGAGACGCCCGTGAACTGCGTGAATTTAATGCTAAAACATTAAAATTTGTTGCTGAAGGCTTTAACTTACCAACGGCCAAAATGAATGTTTCATGGATAGATGAAGATCATCTATTCGTGGGCACAGATTTTGGCCCCGACTCGATGACTGATTCTGGTTACCCAAGAATCCAAAAAGTTTGGCAAAGAGGTACGCCTTTATCTGAGGCCAAAGTGGTATTGGAGGCTAATAAAAAATCGGTCTCGGCTTCTGCTACGCGTATGGTGACTGAAACTGGTGATATTGACATTTTAGTAGAGTCCTTAACTTTCTGGAAAAATAGCTACTCTCAATTAATTGGCGATAAGAGCATTCAATTAAGTTTGCCAGAGTCAGCGGTGATTAATAGTGCCATCAATAGTAAGCTGGTTGTGTCATTAAAGGATGACTGGAAATTCAAAGATCAATATTACAAGCAAGGTTCAGTGTTAATTATTGAACCTTCGACACTTCGAGGAAAAGAAGGGGAAATAACATTACTTATTAAACCTGATCGCAAAGCAATCGTTGAAGATATTATTGTCACTAAAAAAGGTATTTTGGCGGTTATTCTTGAAGATGTAAAATCAAGGGTTTACTTGTATGAGATCAGAGACGGTCAATGGCAATCCACTCAAATCGATTTGCCGAAAACCGGAACAATTGAAATTGAAGCAAGCAATGATGATACTGGAGAGTTTTTTGTTCGTTATGAAGATTTTTTAACCCCGCCAACCTTGTATTCGATCGATGCAAAACACAAAGTGAAAATTGCACAACAACAATCGGTAACTTTTGATAGTTCAAAATTTAAGGTAGAGCAATATTTCACAAAATCTATAGATGGCACTTCAGTACCATATTTTGTGATCATGGATAAAAAAATAAAGTTTGACGGCAAAAATCCTACTCATATGTTTTCTTATGGCGGTTTCCGAGCTTCGATGAAACCTTCTTACTCTGGCTCTTATGAAGCACTCAATGGCGCTTATGGAAAAATGTGGCTAGAACGTGGCGGAGTTTATGTAGTTGCCAACATTCGTGGTGGTGGTGAGTATGGTCCGGCATGGCATGCAGCAGCTTTACGTGAAAACAGGCATAAAGCTTTTGAAGACTTTGAAGCAGTTGCAGAAGATCTAGCCAGGCGAAAAATAACTTCAGCTAAACATTTAGGCATAGAAGGCCGCTCTAACGGTGGACTTTTGGTTGGTGCAACTATGACCCGTCGTCCTGATTTATATGGTGCAGTTATTTGTGGCGTACCACTATTGGATATGAAGCGCTATCATAAGCTTTTAGCTGGCGCTAGTTGGATGGCAGAATTTGGCGATCCTGACACGAGTGATTGGGAATTTATCAAGCAGTACAGTCCATACCAAAATGTAAAAGAAAACAAAAATTATCCACCAATTTTCTTTTTTACTTCTACTCGTGATGATCGGGTTCATCCAGGTCATGCCCGAAAAATGGCGGCAAGATTAATAGCGATGGGACAAGAAGTTGAATATTATGAAAATATGGAAGGTGGACATGCTGGTAGCTCAACCAGTGAACAACTAGCAAAACGAATTGCATTATCATTTACTCACCTTTGGCGTCATTTGAAGTAATATAACAACAGCAATAATTCTTCTAACCTTGTAGAGGTTAGAAGAATTATTTTAATCGTAAAACCAAGCTATCAATTGTGTTCAAATGCGATAAAATTGAAGATAAGTCATATATAATAAAACGCAACCTCCCTTTTAAAATAAAGTTTATCGCCATGCCGTTAAATAAAAGATGTTTTTGTGGTTCAAATAAAACTTTTTCCTCATGCTGTCAGCCCTTTATTGATAAACAATATTGTCCTCAAACACCTGAGCAATTAATGCGCTCTCGCTTTACTGCATATGTTTCAGGGAATAGCCAATATATATATGATACCTATGCTAAGAGTAGCCAAGGCTCACAATCTGTAAAGGAGATTAATGACTGGAGTAAAGCTTGTGTGTGGATTGCCCTTCAAATACATTCAATTAACTCCAACAACAAGAACAGTGATAGCACAAAAAATGAATCACCAGAGCAATATGTTGAGTTTTCAGCTTTTTATATAACTGATAATACTTTATGTGAACTAAGAGAAAACTCACGTTTTGTACTTGAAGACATTATGTTAAATAGTGAGACACAAAGCGATAGCCAAAATTTGCAATGGCGATATGTTGATGGTGATATTATTAGCCATATCGAAATAGCGAAAATAAAACGAAAAGATTTATGCCCTTGCAATAACTACCCTACAGCTTGGCCAGTAAAAAAAGATAAGAAGTTTAAACAATGCTGTGGAAAATAGTTATTAATGCCTTTTATGCTGCAATAACATCAACTAAATTTGATTTAACTAAAGATGTTTGAATCGATTTCAACCAGCCCTCTACATGCATATCTAATGGTTTATTAATCACTTTATCTTCTTGTTTCAATGCATGTTTTTCTTGGCAAATCAAACTAGTATTGCTTAAAACATCGTTAGATAAATGCTTATTATTATCTCGAAATGTAAGTGGTTTAGGTGTTAAAGCATTAATTAAATGAAGTGAGGTTAGATCATTATCTTTAATCAATTGACCTTGATTAAACTGATTAATTTGTTCGATGCTTTCTAGTGCTAAAGAAGTCTCTTTTGGTAAATCAAAGTGCTTTCTTAAGATTTGATTGGTAACTTTCTCTCTGTCAATAGAAGTACCGTCAATAGGTGTGGCTTCTGGCAGAATAAATTGGCTTTGCTCTCTAACATCATCACAGAGCATAGCAAGCATTAAAGAAAAATCTGAGCGCCTTGATTGATGTATACATTCATTTAGCTGTTCACCTAATTGCAGTTCATGCAACAAAGGCACTGAATCAACAGTGCGCTTATTAAGTGAAGTGTTAAATGTGTCTTCTACAACATTTACAGCCAAGGGAGAGTCTCTTCTTTACATATTTTAAATACAGAGTTTTTACATAAAACAATGCTAGTAAAGAAGTTATCGACCCAAGGTTGTAAAACTTTATTTTTAATTAAAAAATTATTCTATTGGCCACGTTAAAGAGAAAGAAGCACCACCAAGTTCGCTATCAGTTATACTCGCTGTGCCCTGATGCCATTCCATAATTCTTGCTACTATGGCTAATCCCAGACCAAAACCACCCGTTTCACGGTTACGTGATTGATCGCCTCGAGAAAACGCATCAAAAATTACAGCTTTAAATTCCTCAGAAACGCCCTCTCCATTGTCTTCTACACAAATACGGCAGAAGATTTTTCGTTTTTTAGAGTTTTCATGAGAACTCGTTTGGGAAATGGTAACCCTCACTCGCCCTCCACCATATTTAATGGCATTACTAATAAAATTATTCAGTGCACGATCAATAAAGTGATTATCACAAATGGCTAATAAATTAGGTGCGTTATCAATAAATTCAATTTGACTAGTAAGCTGTTCATGGCTTGATATTTGTTTGGCAACTAAATTATGAATATTTTCATTGGTAAAGCTAAGTTCAGGCCTGTCACTATCGAATGATGCATAAATAAGCATTTCATTAATTAACTCTTCCAGTTCACAAATATCATTGTTTATCTGTTGTTGATATTTTTGCTTTTTTTCATCATCTTTCACAGAAGATAACATTTGTAAGGCAAACTTACTTCGCGCAAGTGGTGTTCGTAATTCATGAGAAACCGCACTAGTTAGTTCTTTATGAGCTTCAATAAGCCGCTTGATACGGTCTGCCATCATATTAAATGATTGCATCATTGGCGCTACCATGGTCGATTGAGCCTGAGGTACGCTGGCGTTAAAGTTACCTTGACCAAACTCACTAGTTGCTTTTTTAAGGTGCTCTAAATCTCTGGACATTGGCCATAGCCAAATAAAGATAATCACGCCAAAAAAAGCTAAAATAAGTACGCGATAGCTAGCTTTAAGATTTGGTCTGGTTGGCATTTTAGCAGGACCTAAAGTTATAACAGACTCAGTATTGGGAATTAAGTAATGTAAAACGACCATGTCATTATAGTAATAAACATGAGTACTTTCATCTTTCAAAGCATGATGATCTTTATGCTCCATAGCATCAAAGGTAGAAATATTAATCAGCTTAAGCGGTAATTCATATCGTTTCCCAGTTTTTTCTACAAGCGTTTTCCATTCCTTTTTAGGGCGCTGTTGAACAAAATCACCAACAGCAATCAACATAGTTTTATAGCCTGTGTATGATTCTACATCTTGCTCAATATATGAATTCCAGACATTATCAAGTAACCAAGAAAAAATAATAAAAGCAGAAATAATTAGAAAATATAGACTAAAAAAAGAACGCCCTACTGAGTTAAAGCGATATGGCATCATTTACCCTTTAGTTTTGAATAAGTTTTAAAAAAATTGTATGTAAAAAAGAAAGCGAAATTAACTGAATAATTTCGCTTTGATTTGGTTATATTTTATGATTCCCATGCATCAGGAACAAATAGATAACCTTGTCCCCAAATAGTTTTAATTCGAAATGGTGTTTCAGTATCATCAAAAAGTTTTTTGCGCAATCTAGAAACTCTAACATCAACACTTCTATCTAAACCATCATATTCACGTCCAACAACAGCTTTATATATATAGTCTCGATTTTGAACTTCACCGGCTTTACTTGCTAATAACCACAGTAAATCAAATTCTTGGCTAGTTAAATCTACATTTTCATCTTTTAAAGTCACTTTTCGTGAAGCTCTATTTATGTGTAACTCACCATGTGCCACTTCACCTACTTCTTGGCTTTGATTTGGTAAATTACCTCGACGTAGTAAAGCTGTAACTCTAGCAAGTAAAACACGTGGCTCAACTGGCTTAATAACATAATCATCAGCACCAATTTCTAGACCAAGTACTTGATCAAAATCTGTACCTTTAGCAGTCAACATGAGAATTGGGCCAGAAAAACTAGGGCGTATATCACGACAAACAGCAAAACCATCTTTGCCTGGTAACATAATGTCTAGAATGATTAAGTCCGGTTTAAATAGATCAACACGTTTTGCAACTGTATCACCGCGGAATTCTTGTTTAACATGATAACCTTCACTGGTTAAAAAATCGGTTACTAAATCCGATAACTGACGATCATCTTCTACTAATAATATTTTTTTTGTTGAATCAGTCATTTTCATTTCCTTTACTTAATATTTATTAACTGAGACAAGCTTAAACAAGTTACAGTTCATTAACAATACGCTGTACTAATTGTTACGCTAAAATTACACATTATTACACTTAGTTAGAACACGATTAATAACAAGATAATGCTAAGAGATAAAACAATAAATAGAGTTTTTAAAATGTGTTTCTGTTAGCATTAGCGATAATTTTTTTTAAGCCATACTTGAGTCATATTTATGAAAGTTATCTCTTTTAACATCAACGGTCTTCGTGCCCGCCTCCACCAACTACAAGCGATCATTGATAAACATCAACCAGATATTATCGGATTACAAGAAATCAAAGTTCACAATGAAGTATTCCCATTAGAAGCGGTTGAAGCTATGGGATATCACGTTTATTTTCATGGCCAAAAAGCACATTATGGTGTTGCTATGCTTTGTAAAAAAGAGGCTGTAAAAGTGCAAAAAGGCTTTCCAACAGACGATGATGAAGCACAACGTCGCATGATAATGGTGGAAACGACTAATGAAAAAGGCGAAAAAATAACGGTGTTAAATGGCTACTTCCCACAAGGGGAAAATATTAACCATGAAACTAAATATCCATACAAGCGAAAATTTTATCAGGATTTAATGACTTATTTGAATGAACATCATAATAAGGATGAACAAGTTATTGTAATGGGCGATATTAATATTTCTCCCCTTGATTTAGATATAGGCATTGGTGAAATAAATCGAAAGCGTTGGTTAAAGTCTGGAAAATGTTCTTTCCAACTAGAAGAGCGAGAATGGTTAACAACGCTGATGGATTGGGGCTTTACTGATACATTCCGTCAGCTTCATCCTGAGCGCAGTGAAAGGTATTCTTGGTTTGATTATCGTTCTCGTGGTTTTGATGATAATCGTGGTTTACGTATTGACGTTATATTAGCGACAAAATCCTTAAGTGAACAATGTATCGAATCTGATATTGATTATGAACTGCGCGGTATCGAAAAACCGTCTGATCACGCGCCCATTTGGTCAACATTTGAAAATTAATACAAAAAAAACTTACAGGTAACCTATGTCACCCCAAGCAAATTACCTTTGCCCTCTTTGTCAGCAAGCTTTAACACTTACTGACAAAACTTATCATTGTGATAATAATCATAGCTTTGATCAGGCGAAGCAAGGGTATGTAAATTTACTCCCCGTGCAATTTAAGCATTCGAAAGCACCGGGAGATAATAAAGATATGGTCATTGCTAGACGAGCTTTTCTCGATAAAGGTTTCTACCAGCCTTTAGTTGATAAGATGCTTGAACTATACCAAACATATGGTGATTCAAATTCAGCAGTACTCGATGCTGGCTGTGGCGAAGGCTTTTATACTCACCAACATAAGTTAGCTACTAATCAAGTTTATGGTGTTGATATAGCTAAAGAAACAGTTAAAATTGCAGCTAAACGATATAAAGACTGTCATTTTAGCGTTGGTACTTTGTCAAAATTAAGTTTTAGCGATAATTACTTTGCTTGGCTAGTATCCGTTTATGCGCCCATTCTAGAAACTGAGTTTACTCGCATTCTAAAAAATGAGGGCTACCTACTAACAGTTACACCCGCTGAGCAGCATTTATTTGAATTAAAACAGCTTATTTACAAGCAAGCAAACGAACATGACGTGAGTAAAACACCTATTAATAATTTAACTCTTATTGAAGAGCAAAAGTTAACTTATCCAATGACGTTTGATAACAGTACCGATGTCTTGAATTTATTAGCAATGACGCCATTTGCTTTTAAAGCATCAAAAGAGTTGCTAACACAGATTAAAGCGATGACGACATTTACTTGTCAGGCAGACTTTGTTTTACGCTTATATAAGAAATAAGCGTATAAAAAATAAGAGAACAAGAGGAATTCACAATAATATATTAAGTGTTTCTAGAGGCAAAAGTTAGCTGCAATAGTTGAGCTAAGTCGATATATCTTGGTTTTGAAACTGTTAAATCGATAAGCTTACTTTGACTACCCTGCTCTTTCGCTTTTTCTAAACCCGTTCGATACCATGAAGCTAATGAAGGCGGTAAAAACTTATCAGCTTTCACCCCTAAAACTACCATAGCCTGCACAGGAATAGATAATAGAAACAAGCCATAAACCAAGGCTTGGGGTAAAGCATTTATAGCACTATTTACGTTACCTGAACCAGTAAAAGAGCCTGAAGCAAAATAAAGCTGCATAATAAAAGTAAACAATGCTAAGGCAGGAAAATAACGGCAAACAAAACGGGCGCTTTGTACAGCGCGATAATCAGCAAAGTATTGTGCTAATTCAGCATTTTCTGGCCAAAATTTAACATACCGCTGACCCAATTTGATGAGTTCTACTACAGATAAGTTCATAGGTTAACTATAGCATTAAAGACTAAATTGGAAAAGTTACTCAAAGATAAACTTGTAATGATTTGTTAAATAGAAGCAATTAGCTGATAAAACCAACTTAATCAAAGTAGAATTAACAATATTGCCTTGCATCAACTTTTTAATTGCATCAACAGCTATAATAGCAACATATTTTATATTTTCAGTTAACTATTTCTTAAAGTCAGTATGAACATCTTAAATTCAACACAAACAAGTACACCTGCTATCCTCGTCATTAATTGTGGCAGCTCTTCTGTAAAATTTTCTTTAATACAGCCCGAATCAGGAAACAATTTATTATCTGGGTTAGCTGAGTGTTTAACAACGCCACAAGCAAGTATTAAAATTAAACATCACATTGATAATAGTAAAGAAGTTCAAAGTGAAACTCGTGCTTTATCAGCTCCCTTTGATCATCAGCAAGCACTCAATACCTTAGTTGATAAACTTGAATCATTAAACCTTGTTGAGAACATAATCGCGGTAGGTCATCGCGTCGTTCATGGCGGTGAGGATTATTCAAAGCCTACCTTAATTAATGACGATGTAAAGAAAACCATTGAGAAGCTTGCTAAGCTCGCACCTCTTCATAACCCTGCAAATTTAATTGGCATTAATGCTTGCCAACAAGCTTTTCCAAAATTGCCACAAATGGCTGTTTTTGATACATCTTTTCATCAAAGCATGCCAGAAAAAGCATACCTTTATGGCATACCATTAGAGCTCTATAGAAAACATGGTATTAGACGTTATGGTTTTCATGGCACTAGCCACTACTTTGTTACTAACCAAGTTGCGCAGAAAATAGATAAACCTATAGAAGAGTGCAATTTGATCAGTGCACATTTAGGTAATGGATGTAGTGTTACCGTGATAAAAAATGGTAAAAGTGTTGATACTAGCCTAGGTATGACGCCACTTGAAGGAGTAATGATGGGAACTCGCAGCGGTGATATTGATGCTGGTATTATTTTTCACCTAGTGGAGCAACTTGGCTATACTGTTGAACAGGTTGACATTTTATTGAATAAACAAAGTGGCTTACTTGGTATCTCACAACTAAGTAATGATTGTCGAACTCTTGAAACAGCCATGTTAGATGAAAATCATGCTCAATCGGAACAAGCTAAATTAGCCTTAACGGTATTCTGTTATCGTATAGCCAAAAGTATTGCTTCATTCAGTGCAAGTTTAACAAAATTAGATGGTTTAATTTTTACTGGAGGGATTGGTGAAAATTCATCATGGGTAAGAAAGCAAATACTCAAACAACTCAGTTTGTTAAATTTCTATGTATGCGAAGAAACAAACCAAGCCACTCGCTTTGGTGCTAGTGGCAACATAGGGACTGAATCATCTAGACCTTGTTGGGTAATCGCAACTAATGAAGAACTGGTTATTGCACAGCAGTCAGCTCAATTACTACGCTAAAGTCTAATAAAGCTAAGCGTTAATAGAGATGTCTTAGACGATCATAAAGTAAAGAATTCAAGAGAACCAAACATGTCACAACCCCCTAAACCTAACAATAACCAATCTCATCGTATCATGCTAATTCCCGTTGGTTTTGGCGTAGGATTAACCAGTGTCGCCCTGGGTTTGCTGCATACCTGTGAACAAAAAGGTATTAAAGTAGGGCATTTTAAACCCATTAGTCAACCTTCACGAAATTCATTAGCTAAAAAAGATAAAACTGTAGATGCGATTAGTCTTTCTCAGAATAGTCGTTGCATTTCATTGAATTATTTTGAAGAAAAAATGGCTAAAGGTGATCACGATGTTGTGCTGGAAGAAATTGTCGGAAATTTTAATGATTTCAATCAAGATCAAGAAGTGGTTATTATTGAGGGACTTATTCCAACAACTAGACAACCTTATGCTGGTCGTATTAACCGAGATGTAGCTCAAGCACTCTGTGCAGATATCGTTCTTGTTGCTGCTCCTGGAAATGACTCCGCAAAAGAATTTGAAGAGCGGATTGAAGTCAGTGCAGAAACTTATGGTGGTACTAAGAACAAACATTTATTAGGTTGCATCATTAATAAGTTGAACGCACCAGACCAAGATGAATTTGGTTTACTACCACGCGAAGAAGAAATAAATACTAATTTTGACATAACCCCATGGAATAAATTAACTATTTTCAGAAACAAAGGGTTCAATTTATTAGGTTCAATAACGTGGGAGATGGATCTTATTGCGCCACGAATTAAGGATATTAGTAATTACCTTGAAGCGAAAGTGATCAATGAAGGTGAAATGGAACATCGACGATTCCGCAGTGTTGCTTTTTGTGCTCGTAGTGTCAGTAACTTAGTTAGTTATTTAGTGCCGGGCCGTTTAATTGTTACACCCGGTGACCGTACAGACATAATTATAGCCACCTGCCTCTCGGCATTAAATGGTACTAAATTAGGCGCATTAGTTTTAACGAATGGCTTTGAGCCATCAAAGCAAGTTTGGGAATTATGTCAGCAAGCGCTTGATTCAGGTTTACCTGTATTGTCAGTACCTTGGGATACATGGCAAACATCACGTCATATTATGAATTTCAATCCAGAAATTCCTCAAGACGACATTCAACGCCATGAAAAGGTTAAACAACACGTAGCTGATAATTTATCAAAAGATTGGATAACTCACCTTTCTGCTAAGGTTGAATCAAACTATTTGTTATCACCTCCCGCATTTAGACATAAATTAACTGAGCTTGCCAAGCAGGCGAACAAACTTATTGTTTTACCTGAAGGTACAGATATTCGTACCATCAAAGCTGCGGCTATTTGTTGTGAACGTAACATTGCTCGTTGCCAGTTAATTGGTAACAAAGAAGAAATTCTTCGCATTGCCGAGCAGCAAGGTATTAATTTACCGGACAGCTTATTAATCACCGATCCCGATAATATTCGTGAGAATTATATCAAACCATTAGTAGAGTTGCGTAAAAGCAAAGGTTTAACAGAAGTAATAGCCAAAGAAAACTTACAAGATAATGTTGTATTATCAACCATGATGCTGCAATTAGGGCAAGTTGATGGTTTAGTCTCTGGCGCTGTTAATACTACAGCCAATACTATAAGGCCAGCATTACAACTGATAAAAACAGCTCCTGATAGCTCACTAGTTTCCTCAGTATTTTTTATGCTACTGCCTGAACAAGTGCTTGTATACGGCGATTGTGCCATCAACCCAGAGCCTAATGCTGAGCAACTTGCCGATATTGCTATTCAATCTGCTGATTCTGCAGCAGCTTTTGGAATACCACCACGTGTTGCGATGATCAGCTACAGCACAGGAAGTTCTGGTCATGGTGCTGATGTTGAAAAAGTAGCAAAAGCAACCAAGATAGCGCAAGAAAAAAGACCCGATTTAATCATTGATGGGCCATTACAATACGATGCAGCCATTATGGAAAATGTCGCTAAGAAAAAAGCGCCTAACAGCCCTGTTGCTGGTAAAGCGACGGTATTTATTTTCCCTGACCTTAATACAGGAAATACCACTTACAAGGCTGTGCAACGCTCAGCTGATTTAGTCAGTATCGGTCCAATGTTGCAAGGTATGAATAAGCCGGTAAATGATTTATCGCGTGGCGCCTTAGTTGATGACATCGTTTATACAATTGCTTTAACCGCTATTCAAGCGACGCAGTAAAATCAGCAACTTAAATTTTAATTATATAATTGCACATAAGGATATCCGCAGTTTTTGTGGATATCCTTACTCAGTAAGATCTTTCAGGATAAGTTAATAAAATTGAGCTTTAAATGTGATTTTCTCAGCCTTCTGAAACTCGCAAATTGAAGTGGTTTGAGTATAATGGTGCCCTTAATCAGCTCAGTTTATACCTGTTTAAAAAAAGGATAATAATGAAATTAACGTTAAAACTATTGAATGAGATTTTTACCATACATAGCTTGTCCGAGCATAGTGATATTCCACCACAAGTTTTTTCAGCACCCATTTACTTTATTGCAAAAACATTTGACGAAGTTTCTATTGTTTTACCACAAAATATAGCAATAGAAAGCGATGAATTTGAACCTAACTGGCAAGCGTTAGAAGTTGTAGGGCCACTAGACTTTACTTTAACAGGTATTCTATCCAGTATTTCAGCTGTGCTCGCTAATGAAAAAATCAGTATATTTGCAATCTCAACTTTTGATACCGACTATGTTTTAGTAAAAAAAGATACATTAACTGCCGCCATTACAGCGCTTAAAACTAATAATTACGAAGTAATTTCCTCTTAAATTATACAACGTATTCCTTTACTAGATATTTCTCACATGCAGCTAAGGCATTTTCTTCAGTTTCACAAAAAGAAAGTTCAATATTGGCTATACTCGCTGCGTCTATTATAAATTTTTTTTGAGCATTACTTGAGCAAACTGCATATATTTTGACACAGCCAAATTCAGAAGAGATTTTATATTTTCTTGCGAGAGAAACCAAAGCATCTGGCGTAGGAAAAGCGAATTTTCCAAGCGATTCAACAAGCACCCATTGAGATAAATTTTTCTTTTTTACGTAGGTCAAAATATTATCAAATAAGATATCAACTCCTTCTTTGTTAAATCCTTCATTAGGCCGGTTAATGACACAAGAATTTTTAATTATAAAGTTAATATTGCCGTGCGCTTCAAAATTCATAGTAATTGTTGTCCCTAAGCTACTCACTATAATTAGAGTATAGTAAAAAATTATAATTAATTGTTAAATTTATCTATAAAAATCACTGATTTTTTTGTTTACGAAGGATAAATATAATATCGCCAACGGTGATATAAATAGTGGCAATCAACAAGAGGAAAAGCTTTTTCTACAGCACTATTACACCTTAAAAACTGACGTGAATTGACATAGTAATTATTCAACTTCAGGCGCTATAGTAAGTATCAATAATGAAAAACAAAACTTAACTGTCAGTGTAAATTTAGGAAGAAATATGAATATAACAAAATCAATAGTAGTACTCATGTTAATAATGAGTTCACTTTTTAGTGTAAGTTCATTAAAGGCCGCCCCCAGTGCCGAACAAGTTGAAGAAATGGCTTATCTAACAGGTTTAGACGCTTATACTTTCGGTTTTCCGTTGGTTTACATGGAATTATTAAAGTACCAACACACCAATCATTACAAAAATAAAGTAACGCCATATCACTCACTTCATGATTGGTTCCACAATATTACCGTGTTAGATCATAATTGGCAGGAAGGCGGTGCGCCAAACATTGATACATTTTATAGCTCTGCTTGGGTGGATATTTCAAAAGAGCCAGTTATTTTAAGCCACCCTGACATGGGCGAGCGTTACTTTACCTTTGAACTTGCTGATTACTTTTCTGATAACTTCGATTATGTTGGTATGCGCGCAACCGGTAGCCTAGCAGGTCATTACGCACTTATTGGTCCTAACTGGAAGGGAAAATTACCTGAGGGTGTTAAGCCGTTAAATAGAGCCGTTACCGATACCATTTTTGTTGTAGGCCGTACTTTGTATGGTAAAGACGATGCCGATAAAAAATATGCTTATGAGTTGATGAAGCAATATAAGTTAACGCCATTAAGTGAATGGGGAAAACCCAAACAAGACAAACCATGGCTAAAAGCGCCTAAAGTTGCCGTTGAAGCACTGAACCCAACCAGTAAACCATTAGGTCACTGGCAAAGTATATTCGATGCATTAGCCCGTTTTCCTACACCTGAAAAACATAAAGCCATGATCAACATGATGGCCAATATTGGCTTAAAAGCGGGAATGAACGTTGAGCAAGACTTAGATGAAGCCACTAAAAAAGGCCTAGCACGTGCGGCAATCGATGGTTTCAAAAAATTGAAATTTCTCTCTACCAAGTTTGGTGATCGCAATAATGGCTGGACAGTTACCGCTGCAGAATTTGGTGAAGCCGGTATGCATGGTCAATACCTAATGCGTGCTGCACAGCAGAGCCTTGCCGGTATTGTTGCAAATAACCAAGAAGAAGCAGTATACACTTATGCTGCAACAGATGTAAACGGCATTCCGTTAGAAGGTGATAGAGCTTACAAAGTACATTTTACAAAAGAACAGTTACCGCCGGGCAAAGCATTCTGGTCAATTACCAACTACACCATGAAATTTAACTTTGTCACCAATGAGTGGCATAAATACAACCTAGGAGATCGAGACAAAGGTTTGGTATACGACGAAAATGGGGGACTGACCATTTATTATTCAAGCACACCACCAAAAGATAAAGAGTCTATGCCAAATTGGTTGCCAACGCCGAAAAATGGTAATTTTTTTACCGTAATTCGAACTTATATTCCGGATGAAAAAGTACTTAATCGCACTTGGAAATTACCACCACTTGAACCTGCGATTCAATAACAACTTCAATAACTATTTTAATAACCAGCACCCAATTGTCGTGCTGGTCAATTACTTGTTAAAAGAAAAAAATGAAAATCATCAAATTCAGTGAACTAACCTTTAAAGCAAAGTAGATAGGCATACAAATGGTAAATATTAATTGACTGCAACAGGCAAAAAAAATATACAGTTTATATTTGGTGATTCGACTAAACTAAGAGCAAAGATAATTAAAAATCTGAGCTGATTCATGGTTAGGTTAATAATTTTAGTGCTGTGTTTAATATCTTCTTCAAACTTGATAGCTGAAACAGCACTCCCCAAAAGTTTACTGTTATCTTATGTTGCTCATCCAGCAGTAACTCAAACCCATATACCGATCATTAAACAGGTCTACAAAAATTTAGGCATAGGTGTAAAATTCTTTCCTGCGCCTACTGAACGTGGCTTTCTTCAAATGAACAGTGCGGTAACCGACGGAGATGTTATAAGGCCTTTGGCAAGAATAGTTCAATATGAAAATTTGATAAAAGTTGGCCCTGTATTAGATAACGTCCGCTTTGTCATATTTTGTAGGGCCGAAAAAGCCTGTACTCCTGAAATACTTAACAACCCTACAATTACGATTCTGACAAGTGTAGAGTTTAAAGCATTCGAATTTAGCGCCAATTGGAAAGCCAACGTATACGTAATTAGTAAACTTGAAAATTTTTCCGATCTATTTAAAAGCAAAAAATTTGATTACTTTACTTATGCGCTCTCCCAAAGAGAAAATTATCAACATAACTTTGAAAATGTGAACTATATGGTGCTTACAGATATGCCTGCTCATCACGTACTGAATAAAAAATACAGTTTCATGCAAGAGCGAGTAAATGAGGCAATCAAGGAGGTTTTGCTTCAAAAGTTTTCGCCTCGCAAAGAACAATAAATCCACAAAGCTTCAAACAATTTATAACCTGTCATGCTCGCCACTCATACAATATGGATGACCAAGTGAAACAACATCAGTAACAACAGAAACTTTGTTATTTAAATTTAAGTATCTTTATCTGAGGTATTCCTTTGCTAGATATTTCTCACATGCAGCTAAGGCTTCTTCCTCTGTTTCATAAAATGAAAGTATAATATTGGCTTTATCTGCTATTTGCTTTATGAAATGTTTTTGAATTGTATTAAAACAAACTGAATGTATTTTTACGCAGCCAAGACGAGCAGACATTTTATATCTCTGCACTATGCTATCGATAGCCTCGGGTGTAGGAAAAGCGTATTCACCGAGCAACTCTACAAGTACCCATTGTGACAACCTTTCATTCTTTACATGCATCAATATGTTGTCAAATAAAATATCAACCCCTTCTTCATTAAATGGCTCGTTTGGGCGATTAATGATGCAAGAGTTATGAATTGTAAAATCAATATTTCCGTGTGAATCGAAATACATAGTTATTGTGTCCTTTAAGTTCGTTACTTAAACTATGGTTTACTGAGTTTACAGGCTTAATTGAATAGTAAGGGCGAGAACGGTTTTGACATTTTCGCCGTCATTAATTAAGGCAACATTTTTCTAATAATGGTTTCACATCCACGCTGATCAAAATATTTTGGCACTGGGTAAGTGTAATCAAAATGAGCTTCTTTTCGTGCTGCTTTTGCAATGCCTTTGATATCGCTTTCTTTGAGAACGGCTAGCGTGCTTGGTATAGCCATTTGGTTGTTAAGCGTTTTGATCTGTTCAATGAATTTACCCGTCAGAGCCTCATTGCCTACTAGTTGTTGCCCAATTCCTGTCGCAGTAGCCATTTCAGCCATTCGCTCGCTCGCGCTGTCTTGGTAAAACTCAAGGATATAAGGCAAAACAATTGCATTTGCCAAGCCATGTGGCGTGCCATAGTGGCCGCCAAAATTATGGGCAATGGCGTGAACATACCCAACTCCCGTGCGTGTAAAAGCTAGCCCAGCATAAAATGACGCCAAAGCCATTGCTTCTCTAGCTTCCATATCCTGACCATTGTCATAGGCTCTGGGCAGGTATTTAAAGATCATTTTTACTGCGGCCAAGGCGTACCTGTCAGTTTCTTTGGTTGCGGCTTTGCCGATATAGGCTTCAATTGCATGAGTTAGCGCATCCATACCTGTTGCTGCGGTAATGTGAGGTGGCATACCAGCCATAATTGTAGGGTCGAGAGCAGCAGCAATAGGCACTACTTTTAAATCAACCACAGGCGTTTTCGCATGGCTAACGGGGTCTGAAATCACCGCAGCTATGGTCGCTTCAGAGCCAGTACCAGCGGTTGTTGGAATGGCAAAAAAGGGCAAGCCCGCATGTTTTGCTTTAAAAAAGCCACCTAAGCTCTTAGGTGTTTTATCAGGGTTGGTCGCACAAAGAGCAGCAACTTTAGCTGCATCAATGGCAGATCCACCACCAAGAGCCAAAATGCTGTCGCAATTATTGGCATTAAGTGTGGCTACGGTATTTTCAACCACGGTATAGGTAGGATCTGGCGTGACACCGTCAAATATAAAGACTTCTAAGCCCGATTTTATCAGTGCCTTTTCAACTTTTTCTGCCACGCCAAGCTTTACCAAAACTTCATCTGTAACGATTAATACCCGTTGCATGCCAAACTGAGCCATGCTTGCGCATAGTTTTTCTGTGGCATTCTCCCCTACATAAACAGTAGGTTTTGGTTGCGCCAAAAAAACAAATAGCGTTTTAGTGAATTTGACTAATGTTTTATAAACTGTAACTTTTAGATAGAACAGCATAGGTAACTCCTTACTAATTTTTAATTATTTATAACCAAGTATTTCCAATCTATGAAGCAAATTTCATAATCTGCTTAACCAATTTTTTAACTTTGTCGGTATAGGGCGGAAACAGCAATTGATTCGAAGTAAACTTGTCGACCAATATTGCACGCTCATGAGAAAAGGCTTTAAAACCATATTCACCATGCGAGTTACCTATTCCGCTATTGTTAACACCACCAAAAGGCAGGTTGTTATGCATAAAATGGATCACACTATGGTTTACACAAGCACCACCCGATGAGGTTTGTGTGAGCACTTGCTCAATATTGCTTTGTTTTTTACTGTATACATACAGGGCTAACGGTTTAGACATAGCGTTAATACGTGCGATAGCCTCATCAAGCGAACGATAAGGCACTATCGGTAGTACGGGGCCAAAAATTTCTTCTTGCATTAATTTGCAGTGTAAGAAATCTTCATCTCCCTGCTTACCGACAACTAAGGTAGGCGCTACAAACCTGTCTTCAACATCAATATCACCACCTAGTACAATTTTTCCATTGTGTTCAAGTGCACCATCAACTAATGATCTGATACGTTGGGTGTGCCTGATATTCACTATTCGGCAATAATCTGGATTTTGTTTAATTGCTTGTGCACTGTCACCATATGCACGTTTTACCGCCAAAGTCATTTCTTTAACAAATTCATCCCTGACCTCTTCTTGCACTAACACATAATCTGGTGCTATGCAGGTTTGACCGTTATTGCTAAATTTACCCCAAGCTATTTTTCCTGCACTTTTTTTAAGGTCGGCACTACTATCGACAACAACAGGACTTTTCCCCCCTAACTCAAGGGTGACTGAAGTTAAGTGCTTTGCTGATGCTGCCATAACTGCCTTACCTACTGCTGGGCTACCCGTGAAAAAAGTGTGATCGAACGGCAATTGCAACAAAGCCGTTGCTATATCAACTTCACCTTCAAATACCGCCACTTCTTTTTTATCAAAGCAAGCATCAACAATTTTGCTAATGACCTTAGCTGAATAAGGAGTCATTTCCGATGGTTTAATCATTGCCGTATTGCCTGCGGCAATCGCGGATACTAATGGACCAAATGTCAGGTTAATTGGATAATTCCATGGCGAAATAATTAAACATACACCTTTTGGCTCAGGCACAACCTTTGATTTAGTACCAAAGGTTACTTTAGTGGCAGATACCTTTTTAGGTTTCATCCACTTTTTAAGATGTTTAAGGGTATGTTTTATTTCATGAACAACAGGAAAGATTTCCGCTAGCATTACCTCTGTTTCAGGTTTGTTAAAGTCCTTTTGCCCAGCCTCAATAATTTCAGGGATATGCTTTTCAAAAACGTCAAGCAGGCGCAACAGCGTTTCTTTTCGTTGCACAAATGTGCTTGAACGCAGGGTAAGCGCAAAAGCAGATTGTTGAGCGAACACCTCATTGATCTGGTTATTATTCTTATTCTTGTCACTCTGCTCTTGTTCAAGTTGAGCATTAGTAGCTGTATTCATTTCATTTCCTCAGCAATGGATTCTAGATTGACCTTGGTTGAACTAGGAAAACTCAGGCCACTCAAAGCATTTATATTGTTCTTTCATCACTTTTTTATCCAATTTACCTGTCGCCGTATGGGGCAGTGCATCGACAAACTCACAAGCGCTGGGTATCCACCAACTGGCTACCTTCCCCTTAAACCAAGTGAGCATCTCATCCGAACTAATGCTTCTACCTGTTTTGACAACAACCAGCAACAAGGGGCGCTCTGTCCACTTGTCATGAGATACGCCTATCACCGCCGCTTCGGCAATGTCAGGGTGATTAACGGCATGATTTTCCAGCTCAATGGTCGAAATCCACTCACCGCCTGATTTAATAATATCTTTGCTACGGTCGGTGATCTGCATGCGAGATTCTTGATCCAGATAGGCGACATCGCCAGTATCAAACCAACCATCTTGGGTGAATTCCCCTGCTAATTTATGATAGCTTTGAGTGACCCATGAACCACGTACCTGAACATCGCCAAAAGATTTTCCATCCCATGGCAACTCGTTACGTTCTTCATCCACAATACGCAGATCAATGCCAAAAATGGGCCGCCCCTGACGTAATATTTTTTGATTAAACTCATCTTCAGGCAAATCGAAGTCTGCTGCATCCATGATGTTGAATGTACCCATAGGGCTTGTTTCAGTCATGCCCCAACCATGTTCAACATCAACATTGTACTTTTCTTTAAATCCTTTAAAAATTGACAGTGGGCAGGCTGCACCGCCAACGCCGAGACGTTTCATACTTTTAATAGATTGACCACTAGTGTCGAGATAATCTAATAAAGCCTGCCATATTGTAGGCACGCCAGCCGATAAAGTGATTTTCTCATTGTTGATTAACGTGGTTAACATTTCTCCATCGGCCATTTTAGGTCCTGGCATCACCAGTTTAGTTCCACTCATTGGAGCTGAATACACGACACCCCACCCATTGACATGAAACATTGGCACTATTGGCATCATTACATCGTCACATTTCATGCCAAATGCACCTGACATATTAGAAGCATATGAATGCAATACGGTTGAGCGATGACTATAGACCACGCCTTTGGGGTTTCCTGTGGTGCCTGAGGTGTAGCAAAGTGCCGAGGCGGTATTTTCATCTAGTGCTGGCCAATTGATTTTGTCCGAATAAGGTTCAATAAATGATTCATAGCAGCTGACATTTCGTAAAGATGTCTCAGGCATATTTTGCTCTGAGGTCAACACGATAAAACCTTTAATATTGGGTAGTTTTTCTTGCATAGCCTCAAGCTTAGGTACAAATAGCGGATCAATAAAAATCCACTGATCTTCGGCATGATTAATGATGTATTCAATTTGCTCATCAAATAACCGAGGGTTGATGGTATGACAAACCATACCCGAACACGAAATGGCGTAATAGAGCTCAAGATGGCGATAATCGTTCCACGCCATGGTGGCAACTACATCACCTTGCATTAATCCTATTGATTCTAACGCATTAGCTAACTGGCGCGTGCGTTTAAACGCATCCTTATAGCGGTACCTGTGATTTGGGTTATCTAGCGTGACTGAAACAATTTCCTGATTAGGATAAACTTTGTCAGCAAACTCCATAATAGAGGTAATCGTCAGCGGTAAGTTCATCATTGTGGATTGCATAAGTTATCCCGGTATCTATTGGTGTTTTTTGGTTTAGATGCGTTAGTTTAAGCCGGGTTTGATTGGCTATTAAACGCGTATGAGAGTGCTCTTTTTATTCCCCCTTTCAGTTGGTCAAAGGGGAATAAAAAAGAGCTAAGAGCTTACAGTCTAGTAAAAGCTATAACGAACCGTTATACCTGCCGTCATTGGGTCATTGAGGAATACGCGATGATCCGTTGTCTTATCACCTACTATGTTCGCAATAAGGTTACCGGTGTACGCTCGGCCATAAGTTTCATCCGTCAGGTTTTTACCCCAAAGACTGATATCCCATGAATCTGAACGCCATCCAATACGCGCATTAAACACAGCATAATCTGTTTCTGCAAAAGGTGCGCGGGTTGGATCAGCTAAATGACTTGTCTTAAAACTAGTGTTTAAACTGCCGTATACCTCGCCTATTTCCAGTTCATTATAATAATCCAGTGAAATACTTCCAGCCCATTTGGGGGCAAACTCTAGCGTGTGACCAGATATATTACAGGTTTTATCTGCATTAAATATTACATCTTCTGCTTCGCCATGGCAGTTTGCTCCGTCGAACTCATTGTAAATTGCATCTAAGTACTCTACTTTGGCGTTAACCGATAATGATTCACTGATTAAGTAAGTTAAATCAACATCGACACCTTGGGTGGTTTGTTTACCGGCATTCGCTACACCAAACGCAACCGTAGCAGCGTCAAACGTCGCCGCTTGGAAATCTGTATAGACGGTATGGAAGTATGAGGTATTTAAGCGCATTCTGCCATCAAGTAAGTCAAGCTTGGCACCCACTTCATAATTGATGGTTTTTTCTTGGTCAAATTCACGATCTTCGATAGATGCCGCCCCAAATGCACCATTAAAACCACCTGATTTGGCACCGGTAGATATTGTGGCAAACAACATACCATAGTCAATTTTATGGCTAATGCTGATCATGCCAGTAACATCATCATCTTTTCGATTACCGTCACGATTGACTGCACCTGCTGCCATATTTAAGTCGGCAGGGTCAGCGCCGCCCACAGCTGCAAGAAACGTAGGAAGAAACTCTGTAAAACTACCCGAAATAAACGGTACAAATGATCCACCTTGATAGGCACCCGCTAAAAAGTTGCCTACGTTAAACGCAGTACCGGCACCATCATAGGCTTGAGCCGACATGCGAAAATCTTTTTCTTCTTCGCCGTAACGAAGACCAAAAGTCAGACTTGTTTGATCATTAATGTACCAAGTACCTTGACCAAATGCCGCCAAAGATTGCGTATCATGTTTATTATACCAAGTGAATTGATCACCAGGTGCAATTAAAGTTTCAGAAATAAATACTAATGCTGGTGATAGTGCAGCAGTGGGAACCCCTGGTAAGCCAATACCATAAGTGGTGTAGATATCTGATAGAGATTCAGAGCCACGCGTTAATTCAGAGTCAAAATAAAATAAACCAGCAATCCACTCAAAATCTCCGTCCCCTACTGAGGTAATTCGTAGCTCTTGAGAAAACGATTCTTCTGCCATATCGTCAATAGTATCAACAAAAGCTAAAGCGGTACCGTCAACATCCCCGTAAAAGTCATTTTGTGACCAGTCTTGAAATGCAGTAATAGACGTAAGCGTATATTGACCAAAATCATATTCAAACTCAACAGAGCCACCCGTTGTTTTTAGGTTTGGATTAATTGCTGTTCCTCTATCTTCGTTAAGAGAGATTTTTCGGTTTAATGGATCTATATCGATGACTTCCGCTGGTGCGCCAATCGCTTCAAGATAACCTGTCATTTTCCCATTACTGAAGTTGGACTCACTTGCATTAGCGCCGCCAGTTGATTCACTGGTATAGCCAATAGCACGCATGGTAAAGTCATCGTTAATATTCCAAAATAACTGGCCTCGTAATGCTTGTTTGTCAATATCACCGGCAGTATCACCCGTTGCTATATTATCTAAAAAACCGTCACGGGTACGTGAAATACCACCTAAGCGAAATGACAAGTCATCATTAATGGCGTAACCTAATGAAATTTTAGCCACTTGGGAGTTGTAATTGCCTAACGAAAGTTCAGCATCCAGTTCAAATTCATCCGGCGCACCTTTTGTCGAAACATTAATTACCCCTGAGTTGGTATTTTTTCCATAAAGCGTACCTTGTGGACCGAGCAATACTTCAACACGATTAACATCAACTAAATCTGAAATACCAAAGACACTACGCGGCATAAATACACCGTCAATCATCACGCCAACTGAAGGTTGTAATGTCGGGTCTGAAGCGCCTGTTCCTGCGCCGCGAATAGAAATTGAAGCCATTGCTGGGGTGTTGGCGCCATACACATTGATTGCTGGCACTAACGTTGCTACATCTTGAATTGAATTAAAACCGATATTTGCCAACTCTTCTTCACCAACCGTGGAAATTGTAACCGGTACGTCTTGCATGGACTGCACGCGCTTTTGTGCGGTGACTTTAATTACTTCAATTTTTAGTTCGTCTGATTTTTCTGCCGTTTGTGCTACTTCTTGTGCCAACACCACTGGCGACATAACTAAACTGCCGGTTAGTAATGCAATGCTGATACTTAGTTTGTTTCTGATAAATGTTTTATTTAATTTGTTCATTTTTTTTCCCCACATTGTTGAAGTACATTTATGTTTTTTATAATTATTTAAATGTTGCTTTATAAAACCAGTTAAACTCGATGTTTTTGTTACCGTTGGAGGTTCCCAACTCTGCTGAAGTAACTCCTTAACATTAAAGGAGTCACAACTTATTTTTAGCATTTATTCAATATATAGCAATTTAGAAAGGGCAGTTATTGCAATTCACCTCAACCTTAAAAGTACAAAAAACCAACTAAATATACTTTGAGTTATGTTGGTTTTGTCAGGAAGTAAAGATAAAGAGTCAAGCTACAGTTGTCATCACATGGCAACATTAGGGCTGTGCTGTCGCCAGCACTACCTTACGCCGTAAAGAAACAGAACTTCAGGGGAAGCTCATCGGTTTATTAGCATACCTTGGAGACTAGATTGGGAAGGACTTGAATTAGCCCTGATAACTCACCACGAAAGGAGACTGTCACAAAAATGCATTGCATACCGTGCATAACACGATAAAACACAATCAATTTATAATAGTCAGTTGTTTTAGTCATTGGCTCAGACTCCACATGCATCCAAGCGCTAGAATAAAAGGTATCTTTGATGGACCCACCACCCTCTTCCCATTAGGCATTTGTTAATACGCTAGTATTCCAGAATTGGTTGAGTGCGTTGTTGGGGATCATTTTAGCGTACTGCTCAGGCCATTCTTTCATGGTTCAATCGTGCAGGACGTGAGCCATACTCAATTACGGATAGAAATAATGCATGGCCGTCACCCCTAAATCGTATGCATAATCTTCACACCAATCTTTCTGTTCGGTGCTAACCTTGTTGCTAGCCAATAAGATTTTCTGCTTCGGTTGAAATATGGAAAACAGCATCAGTGCCAGCACCATGCTCAAGCCAATTAGTGATAGGTTTTTCAGATTGATCTTACTTCCCCAATTACAAGCAATAACGTGGATGCAATGGGCTTAATTTAAAGATACGATTCTACTTTGTGTGACTCATTACCTCTTCTTCGCATATTTTTAATATAAAGCAAATTTTGCAGGCTAGATATTGCAATTCACCTCAACTTAGGAAGTGACCGTGGATGCTTTGAACTGGTTTGGTGTTTGTCCAAACCATTTTTTAAACGCTTTAAAAAACTGGGAAGTAGAGCTATAGCCTAGCAGATAACTAGTTTTTGATGCTGACTTATTGAACTTAACCAAATACTCTACCGCAAGTTGTTTTTTTAGTTGCAGCAGTACGAATTTAAACGATGTTCCTTCGTTACTTACACGTCTATCAAGTGTACTGACTGAGATATTGAGAATTTGTGAAACAACAAGTTTTGTCGGTTCAGTAATAGGAAGCAATAATTCCATCACCCATAGTGTTCGTTGAATAATGCCTACATCTGGTAATTGCATAGTATGCATGCTGTTTAAATGGCTCAGCATCGAAATAACCGGCTCTGTTAACTCAAAGTCATGATCTTCATCTTCAAAACAGATAGTAATGCCGTGCTGAGAAAATTTAGGCGCAACACCCAATATTTTAATGTATTCACCTTCCGAAAAATTAGCTGGTTGCTCATGAGAGAAAGCAATAGACTTTGGTAAAACTTGAAGGTAATCGCTTACAGCCTTCACCATGCCGCTGGCAATGCCTTCCGCGATGGTTGAATTAAAGCAAGATGGATCGGATGGTTCAATGGATACTTCAATACAGCCCTTAGCTCTGACAGTTTTGAATTGAGCAATTTGATTGTTCAAGCCCCAAAATCTAGCGCATAGTTGGATAAATAAACACAGTGGAATAGGCATTTCATTTTTCGCTAACCCAGTACAAGATTGCCATGAGCGTAAGGCACTAAACAAAGGCAGCAAAATTGCTTTGTTTCTCTCCACAAGTTGTAGAGTCAAATGTGGCTCTTTCGCCACCGTTCTCATCAATTCAGCATCATGGACTAAACAGCTGATGGGCAAGCGTAAATTATCACGCATTTCAACGGGGGTAAATCTAGCTCTTACTTGCTCAGCAAGGTGGCTACGCCCCGTATCTGCCATATATTCAAAAAATGTCTGCTGAGCATTCCAAAGTGCAGCTGAATTTAGTGTTAGCTTTTGCATATTCTACCTCACGTTTACACAGGTTAATTTCTAGAGGGATACTGACAATCTAAGGTTTTGATTCCAAGGTTGCAAAAACAATGCGACGAGCAATATTTTGCTGCATGTCAGCGTATCCCTTGTCTTCCTGACCCGGCTTTATCGTCTCATTGGCCACATACTCTACCGTTTTCGTTAATGCTAAAAAGAGTTCTCGTTGAAACGGCGGTAACTTTATCTGCTTGAATTTGGCAAAGTAATTAGCTAACTGAGTATCTATGGTTTGTTGATATTGTTTACAGGCAGGGGTCAAGGGATCATTGATTTCCCTATAGATGGCTCTTACCACGAGTCGGTTTTTTTTGCACCATTTGAAGTAGGCATCAATACCCGCATCGATTATTTGCATTATGTCGGTGAGCGGTTCAATGGCAACTTGGGTTGCCTGCATTAGCTCCGTGTTCTTTTGTTTCACTACGACATCAATAACTTGTTCTTTGCTATTAAATAGTCGATAGAAAAGTGGTCGTGAGATGCCAGCAGCTTTTACGATTTTTTCCACTGAACTTTCATGAAATCCCCATTCACCATAAACCAAACTAGCTGCATTGATGACATGTTCTTTCAATGCATCTCCCTGTAATTGGTTTGATTTAGGGCGACCAGCTTTTCGATTGGCTAATGACTTACTGACAGTGTTTACGTTTTTTTGGGTGCGACTCATACCTAGTACTCATATAATGAACAACTAATATAACACAACTGTTACTTTAAATATTAATGTAACACATGTGTAATATTTAATCAAACAATATAACACTGGTGTTATATTTCGATAGATACTTATTTGTAGTTTTAAATATTTAAAGTAATTGTAAAGGCGATGTTTTGTTGAATTGCTCGTTTCATTCCTTTGCACTCAGTTATATACAACACCCTCATTATCAGCATTAGTTATTGCAATTCACCTCAAGTTAGCTCAACTTTTAATCAACATAACTCATTTCTTTTATTTCAGTGATAGCATGAGGACAGTATCAATTAACCGGACTGAGGAGTCTCAATGCTAATTCATATCAAAAATCTATTGCTAGTTATTTTACTATGTAATTTTACCGTACAAGTCGCAGCAGAAAGCGAATCAAAACTGTTTTACCGTGGCGATTATGATGATAATAAAGTGGCAGCTGAAAATGGTGCTATCGTTAATAAGCAATACCATGATTATATAAAACAATCAGGCGCTGACGGTCAAAAGTTAATTAAAGTGCGCGACGGTGTCTATACGATTACCGGCTATAGCTTGGCTAATTATACATTTATTGAAGGTAAAACAGGGTTAATTGCCTTTGATACTGGCAACAATATGGGCATGGGTCGCGATGCATTAAAAATTATCAGAGAAGTCTCAGATAAACCCATTAAAAATATCATTTATTCTCATAGCCACTATACTACAGGCGCTAAAGCTTATGCGGACGATGCAAAAAACCAAGGCGTAGCTAAGGTAAATATTTATGCTCATCCCGACCTAGATAAAAACCTCAGAGATATCAGCTTAACCTTAGCGCCAATGCAAATTCGCCGCGCTAGTATTCAGCTTGGTTTTTACCTTCCAGATGATGGTAAGGATGCCTATTATGGCCCAGCAGAACCAACGTTTAACAAACCAGAAGACAAGGCCAGTGGTCATCTAAACGTCAATCGGCCGGTAAATCATGGTCAAGAAGTTGAAATAGATGGCTTAAAAGCAGTATTTTATCACACAGTGTCAGATACTCGAGACAGTATTGCTGTACATTTTCCAGAATTAGATTTGGTCTTACATAACGCCGCTGCAACCCCTGTTGCATTTCCGCTTTATACTTTGCGTGGAGAACAATACCGTAATCCTAAAGATATGCTTGCAGGCTTGGACATTATCCGTAATATCAAACCAGCGTATTTAATTGGTGCCCACGGTTTACCTTTCAGCAATAAACAAGAAGCATACGATTTTGTAACCACTCATCGTGATTTATATTCCTTTATCTATAACCAGTCGATCCGGGCTATTAATCAAGGTATGACGCCTGATGAAATGGTCAATAATATATCGATTCCTGAACACTTAGATCAAAACCCACAAGTATTCCCCGCTTATGTAAGTAATGAATATGGCTTCCGTGGTCAATACCGAGGTTTAGTCGGTTGGTACGACGAAGATACCGCAGATCTTCATCCACCTGCCCCTGCTGAATTAGCTAATGTAATGATCGAAGGTTTTGGTGGCGCAGAGAATATGATCAGCGCGGCACAAAAGGCCTACACTGAGAAAAAGTATAACCTTACCGCTAAGTTACTGTCTTATGTGTTAGATGGTGCTCCCGATAACAACCAAGCCAAACAACTAAAAGCAAAAGCCCTGCGTGCAATGGCTCAAGCCACTCGTACCGGTATTCAAACGCGTAGTTTCTTGTTAACCCACGCCTTGCATTTAGAAGGAAAGTTAGATTGGACCAAGCCCGCTAAACACTCTATCGTGCCACCACCAACAGTAGAAAGTTTACTTAGAATGCCAGTTGGCACATTAGTTAAGGTTTTGGAAAGTAAAATTGATCCAAAAAAGAGTGCTGATTTAATCCAAACGATTGGGCTAAATTTTACCGATGTAGGCAAGTCATGGGCGATACATATACGTCAAGGCGTAGCTGAGGTAAGTGAATTTAAGCCTAGCAAACTTGCTGCTACTTTGAATATAAGTCGAGAAACTTGGATTGCCATTGCGTTAAAGCAACTTTCGTTTAAACAAGCCCTAGAGCAAGGTAAAGCAACAATTGAAGGAGATGTTACGGCATTATTTACCGTATTGGCAGCATTTGGTTAACTGCTTTTAGTTAACCCTCTTTAGTTAGCTCTCTATTAGTTAACATGACTCTAAAAAAAGGGTAATGGATTGATTTTTAATAAAATCATTCCCATTACCCTTTTTAAATTTAAAATTTAAAATAATCTTAAGACCAGATTTTCTGCAGCTCCACTGGTATCCCATTTAGCGCAGCGTTACCTGACATTTCATCGATAAAGTTCTGATCAGTAATATCATTAACACTTACGCCCGGATTGGACGAAGCGACAGATATCTTCATGCCTGTACGGTGATGTCCCCAACCGTGTGGCAAGCTCACCACGTTCGGCATAATATCTTCGGTTATCGTAACATCCACCTTTAACGCGCCTACAGCACTGGTAATATACACCTGCTCACCCTGTTCTATATCATACTGTTGTGCCGTATCAGGGTGAACAAATAGATCACAGCGATTTCTGCCTTTCACCAAACGTTGGCTATTATGCATCCAAGAATTATTAGTCCGTAGATCACGACGACCTATTAAGGTCAATGCTGGCGCTTGAGAACTTTTATCGACATAAACTTTAAGCCGTTCAATATCTGCAACCATTTGCGTCGGTAACAAATTAATCTTCCTGTCTTTAGTAAATAACTTACCCGGTAATCGAGGTTTCAAAGGTCCTAAGTCCATACCATGATTGTGTTTTTTAAGTTTGTTAAGCGTGAGTCCTTTATCGGTAAAGTAACTCTGCCAACCACCGCCGTATTTACCCAGTCGCAGCCCCATATCAACAATACGTTCTACCGTCATAAATTCTTTGATTTTATGCTGTAAAGCCATCTTGATTTTATTAACAGGGCCTTTATTTTTGGCTTTTAACTGTTCAATACGATTAGTCAGAAAAGTGAAAATATGCAGATCAGAGCGCATAAATTTTTTCTTCTTGAACAAAGGCTCAGAAAAACGCGTGACATTACGAACGGCAAAGTTAGTAAACACCAAATCATACAATGCATGCTCAAATGGCCCACAAGGTGGTAGAATGATATCGGCATGTTTGGTGGTTTCATTCATATAAAAATCAATTGAAACCATAAAATCTAATTTAGCTAACGCTTGCTCCAATCGAATACCATTAGGCGCTGAAATAACCGGATTACCTGCGGTAGTGATAAATGCTTTAATCTGACCTTCTCCGGGTGTGATCATTTCATCGGCAAGTGTTGCCGCTGGCAGCTCGCGGTTAAACTCAGGCAAATCACGCACCCGACTGCGATAACGATCAAAACTGCCACGACCCATTGTATCTGTTAGGTCAATCGCAGGACTAGTAAACATCATACCGCCTTCACAATCGAGATTATCAGTAATAATGTTCAACAATTGAATTAGCCAGTGATTAAGACCGCCGAACTCTTGCACCGAAATACCCATACGACCATAACAAACGGCTTTTTCGGCCTGAGCAAATTCTGTCGCGATACGCTCAATTTCAGCTTGTGGGATTTGAGTCAACTTAGCGATGGTTTCTAGCGGCACTGCATTAACAATGGCTGCAATATCTTCAATTTTGCCATTCAATGGCAACTTAGTTTGTTTTACTAAACCTTTGGCAAAAACTACCTGAATTAAACCCAGCAAAAACAAGGCATCACTGCCGGGTTTGATAAATTGGTGTTCACTGGCATACAAGGCGGTTTCAGTGCGACGCGGATCAATCAACACCAACTTGCCACCGCGGGCTTTTATTCTCTGCAAGCGACCCAGAATATCACCCGCCGTCATCAAACTACCATTTGAAGCAGCCGGATTAGCGCCCAACATGAGCATATAATCGGTGCGATCAACGTCCGGAATGGTGAGAGCCATGCTGTGACCATACATCAAATATGATGTTAGCTGGTGTGGCATTTGATCCAAACTGGAGGCACTGAACATATTATTCGATTTTAACGCCTTCTTAAATGGAGGAATGTTTATCATCACTTCCATATTATGCGAGGCTGGATTACCCCAATAACCTGCGACCGAATCGTTGCCATGCTTTTTCTGCACCGCGACTAAACGCTGTGCTACTTCTTCCAGTGCTTCATCCCAGTCGATATCAATCCATTGATCACCCACGCGTTTTTTCGGCGTTTTTAATCGTTCAGGATCATTATGTAAGTCTTGCAACGCATATCCTTTTGGACAGATATGACCATCACTGAAGGTATCGTCTTTATCACCCGCTATGGAAACTATACGCTCGCCTTGATATTCAACCACGATACCGCACATGGCTTCACAAAGGGTACATGTACGATGGTGCTTTTCTTTTACTTGGTCGGTATCAAATTGTTTAACTGGGATCTCTTGGTTTTCTACCGGTGTGGCTTTGGCAATAAGCAGTTTATTTGCCGCTTTAATTTTCAACATTTCTTCAATATCGACTATTTTTCGACGAGGACGATTTTCTGCGCGGCCTAACTTACTTTCATGAGTATCTAATGCCATCCAGTCAGCAAAACTGAAATAATCGACATCGTTTTGTTGCAGAATAATTTCAAGTTTAATCGATGAATCAGCAGTTCTATTATCGCTGTTCTCAGAGTCGGTCTGATTTAAATCTTCAACCAAGGTTTTCACCGTGGCAACTGCGCACTGCTTATTGGTGCCAATGACACCGCTAGCACCGCGTTTGATCCAGCCAGCGACATATTCTTTACTGGTCAGTTCGCTTTGCGCCAACCGCACCCGGCCATTTTCGTTGGCAATAATGCCGCGGTATTGGTCAAATTCCAATCCCTCAACTTCTTTACCCTGATAGCCTGTGGCACTGATCACTATGCCACAATTAATCAGCTTGCTTTCGCCACTGCCTTCAATCTGTAATTGCTGGTCATTATCAAGGTAAGTTTTGTTAATACCCACCTGTAAGCCTGAAACTGCTTGCTCATCACCAACAATTTTTTCCGGATTGCTATTAAATACAAAACGAATGGTTTTCGAACCATCAGACTTACGTTGTGGAATTTTACGCAACAGGAAAATGTTTTCTTTCGATTCACTGTTTTCAGCTAGCTGCAACCAGGTTTCGGTATTCGCATCCAGCTCTAGATCGGAAGGATCTATTTTTAAATTCAGTGCTGGGTGATCCAACAATTGCTGTAATTCTTTTGGTGTAAAGGCAGCTTGCGCCGGACCTTTTCTTGCCACTATATTCACCTGTTCAATGCCACTTTGGGCAATGGCTTGCAGAGCATGGTCGGCGATATCGGTTTTCTTTAATTCACTCTCTGGTAAACAAACCACGCGGGCAATATCTAATGCCACATTGCCCACGCCAATAATACTCATCGATTTAGTGTGCAATATAGGCGCTAAGTGTTTTTGCTCTGGATGACCGTTATACCAACCAACAAATTCAGAAGATCCGTACACGCCCGCTAAATCATGACCTTCAACAGCCAGTCGTTTGCTCGCCGAGCCGCCAGTACTGTAAATTAAGGCATCATAGGCTTTGAGTAATTGTTCACGTTTAACGTCTTTACCTACGTCGACATTGCCATAGAAGTTGATACTCGGATTATTTTTGATCAGCGCGGTAAAGTTCTCCGTGACCGTTTTAATACCTGGATGATCGGGCGCAACACCGTAACGCACCAAACCGAACGGGGTTGGCAATTTTTCAATCAGATCGATATTCGCGCCTGGATACTGTTTCAACAGTGCTTCACTGGTAAAGAAACCCGATGGGCCAGCACCAATCACCGCGAAGCGTTTATCTGATTGCTCTTTAGCAACTTGTCTCTTGTCACCTTCGACCCTACGCTCGGTAATTTTAGGTAAAACTTTAGATTCCAATGCATTAATTTCAATATATTGTTTTTGATCTTCAGGCACCGATGCTTCAGGGTAAATAGCGCGAGTCGGGCATTCTGTTAAACAGGCATTACAACTGATGCAAACATCGGGATCGATGTAAAGCATATCTTTCCCTTCACGGAAAGCATCGACCGGACAAACATCCACACAGTTTGTATATTTTGCACCTGAACAGGTTTCAGTGATTACGTATGCCATATTTTTTACCTTTTGGAACCATTGATCAAAATTTGTTAGATTTTAAGTTAAACAACTAAAATTGTATTGACATTAGCATCTTGATTTGACATTTTGTGCCAACACACTATTGCTCGATGAAAAAATGACAAAACAATATATAGCTAGCAGTTTCCTTGACACCCTGTTGGCATACCTTTCATCCAACCAATACCATGCTCCTGATCTGGTAAAAAGGATATCGGGATTAAAACAACGTTACCAATCGCGAATGCCCAAGTCTGAGTTTATAGAACTTTTACAAATCATAGAGCAACTTTACCCAAATGCCGCTTTAGGTTTTCGAATTGGTCGAAGTTTAAAACCTCAACACTACGGTATGGTCGGTTATATGGCCGTCACCTGTGCCAATCTTGGTCAAGCGCTGCAACGATATCAACAACACTTAACACTGGTAGATAGCGCACTGAGCATTGAAGCTAAGGTTGAAGGACAGAGCATTGTTGCTCGTTGGTGGAAAAACGACCCCGTTGCGAAAGGCATTTTTAGCGAATTTGGTTTAATGGTGTTTGTCAATTTCTGTCAGGCTTTAATTGGTCGTGATCTACCACCAGAATTTGTAGAATTACCGGGGGAAGCCAATGGTGATCCCGGTCTTTACGAAATGTTGATTGGTTGCCCCGTTAAATTTAGTGCTGATGCAGTGGTTATATCATTTCCTAAAAACTACTACGACAAGAAAATATGTACCTCCGATCCATACTTGCGCAACTTGTACGATCGTCAGGCGGCGGTATTAATGACCGAATTAGTTGATACCGATGACTTTTTGATAAAAGTAAAACGAAGCATTAAAGTGTGCTTAGAGCAACAGCAAATAAGTGCCGAGCTAGTCGCTAAAACTATGAACTTATCACTGAGAACGTTTTACCGTCACCTGCAGGAACAGGGGGTCAATTATCGATCATTGTTAGCAAACACGCGATATTCACTAGCAAAAACCTATTTACAAGATTCAAATATTTCCTTGGCTGAAATAGCTTTGACGTTGGGCTACTCAGAACAAAGTGCTTTTTCTCGCGCTTTCACTTCTTGGGCTGGAAATACTCCATCTCAATTTAGAATTCAGGCGAATAATGCCCACTCAACTATTAACGACAAAGCAAGCTTGTAAAATTTTTGGCGTATCTGATATGACTATAGATAACTGGCGTAAAAAAGAGACCATTCCCAACTCAATTTGTCTAGGAACATACCTGAAAGGTCAAGAAACTAATTTTGTATGCACCAGTGTGTGTACCACCATAAAAAGAAAAACCAATGACAGAAATAAAGACAAGATAAACACCTACTTTAACAGCTACAATTACTTGTTTTTTATCGGATGTATTAGCTCAATAGCATATGTTCTACCTTTGCCATGACAAACGCTACATTGCTCAAGCACTATGCCGCTATCTATATCGGCTTGTGATGTTGAAAAATTACCACCATTAACTTCCATATGCGCGATAGACGTTTCTTTATCATGACAAGAGCTACAAACAGCCGTCACTGGCGAAACCACAACATCGTCAGTTGGATCTTGAATATCAACACCAGTGCTTCCGGTTGTAGCCAAAACTTCGTCAGGTAAAGGCAAAGTAAAGCTATCATTATCATGACAAGCTAAACAGTTGCCCACATTACTGGGATAGTGAATGCTCTCTTCGTCATATACATGGGTAGAAAAGCCACCATAGCCAACAATTTGTAATGGCTTATCGCGCTTCCCTGCAGCATGAATACCATGAATCATAGTTTTGAAATCAATCGATTCTTCTATTTTATTATCTGTTGGCGGGTTCATGGCAATATCACGAACGCGTTTATCAGTATTACGTGGGTTATGGCAAGTCACACAAGCTTCAATATTATCTGTTCTATTGTTACCATGCATAGCAAGTTGACCATGACAAGTTAAGCAATTTTCAAGCGATACAACACTACGGCGCTTCTTCGCTTGGCCGCCTGCTTCATCGATACTAAAATAATCAACGACATTCGTCATGGCAATACGTTGTATCTCAATGTCATTGACATCGCCAAGATTCACTCCTGGATGACCTTCTACGTTTACTGCGCCACTGCCGCTAGAGACAATATTAGGTGCAAGGCTGCCATCTGGTATTGCTACAGGTGAAGTAACTGTGAAACTGCCATCACCAACAGCTTGTGCTGTTGCTAATGCATCAATTTCAACCGCATTAGCATTATTGCCTTGATTACCAGTATTAGTATAATCTTTGCTAGCCCAAGCTATATCTATCATTAAACGACTACTACCATCTTCTCTGGTCCAAACCTCATCATTTAAAATATCATAATGACTATTTTCATCTTCAGGATTAGTGATAGCAAATTGAACCCGTGGAAACTCTCCGGGACTTGTATTGGTTATGGATAATATTTTGGCTAAAAACTGTTGCTGTGCTTCTTTTGCTAAATTACGATGGCGCTCCTCAATTGAACCAGCGACGGCAGAATTTTGATGACAACTCATACAGTTTTCATCGTCTTTTTGACCACCGTAGTGCTGTTCAAAATCTACATCATCATGACACGAGCCACATACAGTTTGCGTTGCTATTTCACGCCAATTATCACCACTAACCGTAATTATTTGATCATCAGATGCAGTTGCATTGCCGGTATGGCACTCAGTGCACTGTAATATGTCATTTGGGTAGCCAAGATTACTATAATCATGCAATGAGTCGTTATAGCCATATATTTGGTAAACACCACCATTTTGAACTGAAGGCAGCTCCCTACCCCGATGAATTTTATGGATCATATTTTTAAAATTGACGGTATTACCACTGTTCGCATCTGTTGAGCCAAGATTGTGACAAGTCACACAATATTTTACTTCAACACGCCCCCCTCCATGCATGGCCAATTCGCCATGACAATTATTACATGTTTGCGTAGCAACTATGTCATGAGAAAAGACACCATCAAGCTCTGTTTTTTCTGTACTTGGATTCCAATCAAAAGTTGTATTAACCGCTTTAGGGGCATTTGAAATTTGCATTGCCACGCGATGAGTTCTGTCGGTAACAAAACTCAAATCAAGTATTTCCATTTGTGCTTGCGCTAAAATATCGGCATCTGAAACCTCTAGACTTTGAGCTAAAGTATAAACGTATGTACCGTCATTATTATTAACAAAAACACCTTCGGTTCCTTTTTCACTAGTTGCTTGCAAACGAGGCACTGTACCGGGGCCAACACCGGGTTGTTCAATTTTGTTAATATATGATTGCCAATTGCCTGTTTGATTACCTACTGGGCTGAACCCTAGTTTTGCTACAGTAAATTGAATATCTTGGGCAAGCAAATCGTTAATTCCAACACCTTGTTGATCTGTCAATTGAAAATATACTGTCAGCTGAGCAACTGAAATTGACACACCTGTAATGGCACTATCAACACCTTCAGATTGAGTAAGTGTCGTCGTCTCTTTCGGTAATGTTGGCACAGGTACTTCTAGCTCTGGCGTGCTAGTTTTATTATCAGCTCCACTATCGCCACAACCACTCAAGTTAAGTGTGACGCTAGCGAGTATCAGCAAGGTCACAACAAATTTGTTAATGATCCTTAACCCTTGTGATAACGTTAGTTTAGCTATGTTTTTCATCGCTTATGTACCACATCAACATCCGCTGACTTACCCGTGCCATGACAAACATCACAACTTTCTACCATAGACGCGGCGCTATCAAATTCAACATCAAACGCGGCACTGCCAGCACTAATCATATGACTCTTAGCAAGCGCTGAATCATGACAACCTGAGCAAACCGCACCTATTGCTGTGCTATAGGTACTTGAGGTGGTTTTTATTGGCTCCCTTACTAAAGGTAGTGGTAATTTGTAAGCACCATTAATATGACAGGTTGTACAATCTTTTAATTCGCCCGGATATTGCAACAGACCTGTGTCCCAACCGCCATGAGGGTTTTCTCTTTTAGCACTAGCATGTATAGAGTGCACTAACACGCCAAGTTCTCTAGTTCGATCAGAAGTTGCAAATTCAGAGCCATGGCAAGCTATACAGGTTTCAGGGCTATTAACACCTCTCAATCCTGAATGCTTCTGGCTGGTTAGTAAAAAACGACCATGGCAATTATTGCACTGAGCCACATCAACTATTTGTCGGCGATTTGTAGAACTCGCTGCACTTGAGGCTGCATATGAAATCTGGGCATCTATCCGAACTTTTGCTGATGAACTATCGCCGCAATCACTTGGGAAACTAAAATCTAACGTGGCAGCAATGGTATCAATATCTGCAGCAACTGATGATGTTAAGGTAACTGAAAACAAATTATCACCTTCAGCCGTTAATGAAGACATATCACCACTAGCACTTATTCTACTTCGGTAATCTTTAGTTGCATCATTTGGCATACGAATATCATAGCTTGCACTAGCACACATATCGGCTGAATTGATTAAATCTAGGCGATTCTTATCGGTATCTTCAATTGAAAAAGTAATTTTTGGAAATTCACCTTCACCGGTATTTTCAACTTGATTTATAATGATAGTCAATGCCCGTCCTAGCTCATCATTTACATCACGATGCGCTTGATTTGCTTGAACACCACCCGGTTCATCTGCGCCACGATCTCTATGGCAACCGGCACAATCCTTTTCGACGGTAAAAGAGGTGTGATCCGTTGAAGGTGTATTACCATTTAGTTTTAGATTATCAGAGAATAATTTTTCATGACAAGACTGACAAGCCAACTTGGTAGGTGTATCAACCCAATTATGGCCATTTAACGTGGTAACCGCCTCAGGAAGCGGAACACCTTGTACTTGAGAAAACTCTATATCTTCTTCACCCGCATGACAACGAGAGCAGGTCATCACATCTTGTGGGTAACTCGTTTTAGAGTAATCATGCTCACCATTTTTATAGCCCCATATTTTATAAGGAGTATTATCATCTTTCAATGATGGCAGCTCTCGACCGAAATGAATTTTATGTACTATTTCTTTAAAATCAACTGAATGACTGCTGTTAGCGTCAAAACTAGAAGGGTTGTGGCAGGTCACACAGTAATCAGTTTGGGTTCTACTACCATGCATGGTTAGCTCAGCGTGACAAGTATTACAACTCTCTTCATTAACAATTTTTCGCGCATTATGAAATTGATAAAAGTCGTCTTCAAGTGATGTACCTGTTTCTCCATTCGCAGCCGTAACAACAGTTGATGGTACAAAATCAATACACTTATTTGGCACACTGGCATTTAAACTATATTGAATACAAGCTCGATGTACTTCATCAACTTGCTCAGCACCTTCTATATCGCTAGTGAAGGTATAACTCCAGGTACCATTTGCATTATCAACAAAAGTGCCACTATTTTCACTACTCGCTTGTGATAAAACTGTTTTACCAATGGCAAATTCATCTTGAACTTTTCGTGCACTATCAGGGATAGTGTTAGGTTCTAGCTCAGTAGTAAAGCTAGTACATTCATTACTGCTATCATCTATATCAGCTTGTTCTCGGCAGATAGGATCTTCAGAAATAAGGATATAGCTTTGCCAGCTTTGCCCTTTTGAACTCCCCGGGTTATCAATTAGTTTCGCTAACGTAAACCTGGCATTACTACTGGTAAAATCATTAACAAAGCTTGTTTCATTAACAAGCACATTAAATGTAATCGTTGCTGGCGTATTTAACGTTAAGCCGACAATATCAACATTAAGGTCATCATTAGAATCAATATCATTAACGCTAATAATACCCGGTGTTTCTGGTGGAATTGGTGGCTGTACTGGATTACCACCTGATGGCGGTGGACCTGGCTCTACACCTTCAGCTCTGTCACCGCCACTATCACCGCAACTGGCAAGACTTAAGCTCAATATTATTGAGAGTGCAAACGCACTATATTTATTCTTAGTCATCTTCTACCTCGAGTTCCTTCACTTATTACGGTAAATAATTTATTACGGTAAATACTTATTTCTATAAATTGCATAATTTACTTAAATCTATAGATCAGAGAAATATTAATAACATGTATCTGATCATTGGCTGATTTTTCTCCAGTACCTAAAACTTTATCAATAGAGGTTGGGGTTACTTGATCAAATGCCCAATTTTGTCCTTTAAAACGGTAATATTGATAATTAAGCTTAAACGATAGCTGATCACTAGCGTGGTATGATGAATTAAGTGATAAGTGATGTTCGTTACTAATTACATCAGGGAAGGCTAAATTGTCTAAATCAGCTGCCCCGCCAGATTGCAAATCATCATTGATACTGCTTGAGTCGGTAAAACGATAATCCCAATCCATATCGAGCTTTTTAGGGAGCACGATCCAATTACCGGTAAAACCTAGGCTCTGGCTTATGTCCTTAGGAGACAGTTGCCAATTTCGACTAGGATCACTCGCTTGTGGCAAAGGAGAATAGACTTCAAAGGCATTCTTTTCTATTCCACCTCTAAATGCACGCCCTGTTTGCTCAAGTTGATAGTCGTCTAAACTTAAATAAACCGACATATTTAATCTTGACGAGTATAACCACATAGTACTGAGAGTAAGATGTGACATTTCATCGCCAGTTAAACCTAATTCAGATTGCTGATAATCATTTTTTTGATAAAAAATATCGGCGTTTGCTTGCCATTGATTAGAAAAAACATAACCGGCATTAAATTTAGCCAGCGTTTGTTGACGATTTGATAAGTAATACTGACTCAACAATGGATGATTAGTAAAACGTTGATTATCTGGGGTTTCATTAATAAGCTGAACATCAAACAATGAAAAGTATGACTGACCCCAATTATAAACAGAGGCAGCTCGGTCTTTATAATTTAGCTCAATGCGAGTTGTTAAATTAGTTAATGGCCTAGAACGTAATTTTAACTCAACACTGTTCTCTTTAGTTGTTTCAACTGCATGATTATAACGGTTAATTTCTTCATGTGCGAAAGCTACAGATAGTTTATGGGCATTGGTTAAACGATAACTTCCCTCAACCTTATTATGAAAAACATTTCGACTATAAGATCGGTTGTACACTTGATATTCGTCTTCTTGAGGTGCCCAAGAATCACCGAACACCGGTTGAAACCCCATTCTAGCACTGCTATTATCTCGATCTTCATAGCGAGTTAATGCTTGAATAACAATGTCTCTATTAAAGCGATAATAGAGCTTAGCTTTGGCAGTAAAAGTGGTGATTTCGCCATCTAAACTTTGGCTAGGTAACTGGCCAACAGAAACCTGTGTATTGACTGTATAGGGTAAATAACTCTCATTTTGACTTGTTTGAGCAAATGACATATCACCTGAAAGCCTTAATGAATTATCAAAAATATAGTTACCCATTAACCTAAATTGATGAAAATCATTATCTGGTTCAAGTGCTAGTTGCCCAAAGGCATCAGGATAGTTAGTGCCAGAGCCTAAAAAGGAGGAATACGGATTTTGCCATGTTAATGACTTTTGCTGATTTTCAAATCTTGAAAAAACATAATTACCAATTAAGTTGTATTCTGTTTCATGATAAGCAAAACCAAGATCAATAGTTTGTGTTTTATAATCTACATTTGATGGCAATATAACCGAGTGACCATTATTAGCATTGGCATAAAATGCAGCCCCCTGAGTTTTAGTACCATTTTTTTCTTCTAAGCGATAACTTGAATTAAAACTCCAGCTCGGATCAAACTCTTTAACATAAGTTAAATTTAAGCGTGAACGTTTCAGTGACTGCTCAAAACGCGAAGCGGTATTATAAAATTCTGTCATCTCACCGCTGTTTTGACCACTAACCCAGTTATCAGCTAATACCAAGCTATCGCCAAAGCCTGTATAAGGTGTAGCGCCAGTATTATTTTTTACTTGTTCAAACTGCTGATAAAAAAACCCAAATTTATAATCTTCAAGTGCACCAAATTCAAGTTGCGCCGAGCCAGTACTAAGGCCTATGTCATGTCCAGAAATTTTCCAGTAATCAAACAAGTTAGAATTTGTATCCCAGTCGATGTATTTACCTGAGAGTTGAACATTACCACCTTCTTCACTTAAGCCATTGTATTGGCCAAACCTAAAACTGTCAGCACTCACATAACCGATAGAAAAATCTATATCGCCGTTAAATTCAGTTTCAACAATTGTTGACCAAGGTCGAAAGTCCTCATCAGCATAAAAGCTAAAGGCATCAACTTCAGAATCATCAACTCCTTTTGCAACTAATTCCTGCGAACTAAAAGCCTGCGCGGCCAAACTCGGCATAGCTAAGCAAAATAAAAAAAAGTAAGTAACAAGTATAAACCTTCTGTTCATCTATGTTTCCTTAGCGAGTTAGCCGTGAGCCAGAAGGATGGTTTGAGCCATGGATCTGCGAATGACAATTCAAACAATTTTTACCTAAAGAATATGCCGATGCATTTTGATTAGGTAAACTAGCACCACTAAGTTGCTGACTTGGATGAAAAGCAGCTGAATGGCATTGCTGACATAAAAAAGGGCTTCTAGTTGATAACAGGTTATTATTTACCGAGCCATGAGGATTATGGCAAGTACTACAGTCTTCAGTTACCGGAGCATGTTCAAATAAAAATGGCCCACGTTTTTCTGAGTGACAGCTATAACAGCTATCATTAAGTGTTGGCTCTTTTAACAAAGACTCTGCCAAGGTGCCATGAGGATTATGGCAATCAGAACAAGTTGTTCTGCCTTCTAATATCGGGTGTCTAGATTGTAAATGAACTTTTGATTGCACACTTTTATGACAATTAAAACAAGTGCTAGGCTGTTGTTCTTTATCAAGTACTTTATCAAATCGAGTATGTAAGCTATGACAACTTGCACATGACAAGTCTTCATCATGATGAGCGCTACCAAGCCAAGAAACGCCCTGTTTTTTTTGATGGCAATTGAGGCATGACTCACTTTGTGTTTTAGCATCACTTGCCCATTTAGGGCCAAAGCTAATAGTGGGTGATTGCTTGGTAGGCATTTTTCCATGGGCACTGCTTGTTCCATGACAGGCAATACAGGTTTCATTACTTTTAGATAGGACATTACCATGCACAGTTTTCCAAATGGCATGGATAGCAGCATCTGAGTTTTTTTTATGACAGCCTAAGCAATCAGCTTGTACCGCAGTTACCTTGGCTTTTGCTTGTACACTAGTTTCGGTACCAAGATCCGTACTACTTTCTACACTACTCTCTGCATTGGCACTCAACAAAGAACAATTTAGACCAATAAACAAGATAAATAAAGCTTGTCTAAGTCTTTGAGAATGTGCCTGTATCAATAAGCAATAATTCCTACTTCTCACACTTAAATCCTTTACTAATTAGGGCCAATTGACCCTATTATTCTAAAATAAAATCAGTTCCGACACCGTCAAAACTGATGGTTAAAGGTAAAGAAACTCTATGCTGCGCCCCAGATTCACCATCACCGTGAACAGCAATACCAAAGGTTAATTGCTGAGTTTGAGTTATCGGTTTAACAGCATCATTCAAGGGTCTAGAGAAGGTAACAGTCCAAATACCGTTATTAAATGAGGCACTTGCAGTAAGCCCTGATAATGGTTGCTCTGCTCTGGTTTCTAATATGGAATAACGTGTAATTGAATCAAGTGCGCCATCACTGAGTGAAACTTTCCATAATTCAACAAACTGACCTTTATTTCGCATCTCTAATAAGCTTGCATCATCATGTAAAATGTTAGGTGTACCAACACTGCGTTTACGCTGTTGTGAAATCAATAGATATTTTTTTAAATCTTGGCCTCTATCACGCGACATTTTCGGCAAATCACTATGACAAGTTGCCCAACAACCTTGGTGTGAAAAATCCTCAACTTGGCCATTATCAAACATTAAAGCGACACTGTTATCATGCTCAGTTCCTTGCCAACTGATCGTAATATCCATATTCCCATCGGTTTTTTTAACAGTCGCACTACCGGATATTATAGGATTAATACCTTTAGGGGTTAACTTGCTGGCCATGGCTTTAGTGTCACCAAAATGACATTGACGACAATTTCGACCTTGCCTTAATGCTTGTGCGCCTTTATGTTCTGCTAGTAGCCAATCGCTATCAGACTGACCGGGGAAAAATATATAACCTGAAATAGTAGTTAAGCCTCCCGCCAAAATATCACCAAAGTTATCTTTATCAACATGGGCAACACCTAGATGACAATCAACACAGGTTCTGTCTTCTTTTACCATCACTCGGTGGTAACTTTTTGCTTTTGCGGTAACGGTTGTGTCTTGTTGCATTTTTTCAAAATCATGACAACTGCGACAACCTTTTGAACGATTTTCTAACATCATTACCGTAGGTAAAGGGTTTGCATGTGGATTGTGACAAGTTGAGCATGGAGGATTTTCAGCGATATTTTTGGTAATATTGTGAATACCATGTTTTTGAATTTTATGACAAACCGTGCATACCTTTGCTTGAGTTTTAGCCACTCGAACGGGATCAATATCAGTATGTAAATCATGGCAAGTAACACAAGTAACTTCTTCTGAGGCATGTTTGCCATTCAACCATTGCTTATGAGTGGCGCTTTTCACATGACAACTAAGGCACTCATCATTTTGCTGTTCAACCGAGCTAGTCCATCTTGGACCAAAGCTAATTTCTGGCTGAATCTTTGTTGGTGTATTAGTATGCGATTTGCTGACACCATGACACGACTGACAGCCATCTTTATTTACTGGTGTTGCTTTATGGCTTTTATCCCAATGCTTTGAATTAAGCATTGAATTTATGGGATGGCTAATATTTGGATCATGGCATTCAGTACACTGCTTTCCTTCTGTTTCAGCAGAAAAGGCAACATTAGGTGCAGTTATAAAAATAACCAAAGAACATAAAAGAACTCTAAAAAGTGTTTGCTGTGACATTACTAACTCCAACCTTTGTTAATTTCATGGTTAAGTTTAATGGGAAGCATTACTTGTTGTCATATCTGCTTCATTTTTCAATTGCTGCTCAACCTTAGGTGATAAGTGCACAAGGCCTTGATGACAATCTATACAAGTTTTGTTGTTTTTCTTCATGGTGGAATGAAATTCTTGTGCTTTTGCCGTTTGTAACTTTAAATCCATTTTATCTACCTCATGACAGTTCCTGCACTCTTGGGAGTCGTTAGCTTTCATCCGTGCTATTTCTTTATCACGCATATGAGAAACATTAAGCAAGTATTTTTCTGTACTATCGATATTACCTAAGAAATGAGACCACAATTCGCGAGACGCGATTATTTTTCGCCACATTTTATTGCCAAATTCGACCGGCACATGACAATCTGCACAAATAGGACGAACGCCAGTTTTGTTTTTATAATGAGTAGATTCATAATAAGTATCTGCCGTAGCACCGGGCTGTAAGTGACAACCTGCACAAAACTCTTCGGTATTGGTTAGGCCCATGCCTACTTCAAAGCCAACAACGCCAAGTACTCCAGTAAAAACCCCAATACTGATCAGAGCAAAAATGGAGAACTTTTTCGATTTGATAAAAACAATTTTTAACTTGGCAAATAACCGCTGCAACCACTTCATATTTTAAGACTCAAATTTCGCAATAAGAAAAGATATGGCAAAAGAAAGCCCAAATAAGCAAACCGCCATAGCAACAAATACCAATGCACCTGATATAGGTTCAAGTAGCGCAAAAAGCCAATCCATTAAATCTAACATTTCTTGTAATCCTCTTTCAAAAACTCAAATCAAAACACCATTAACTTGAGCCGATGAACTATTAAATTGTACTAAAACTGATATTTATCTAGCGTACGTTCTAATTATCTAATTTTATGTACTTCATCTACAGCCACTGTACTTCCTGAACTGTGACAAACTGCACAGGCTTCAACAATATTAGCCTCGGCAAATGTTGATGCATTAAAAACACCGCCATTAGTTAACATATGAGTAACCAAACTTTGATCTTCACTTGATAACGACACTTCAGCAGGTGCGCCAGCGTTTACATAACCAGCAGCAGTTGGGTCTATATAACCTACAGGCACCTTAATATGACAGCTACTACAAACAACTACAGTGGCACTGGTGTAATTAATAACCTCAGATGTACCTTTGTCAGCATTTGCTGGTACTTGCGCTTTTGATGCTCTGGTATTCATAGTCAAAGGTAAATCGAATTGGTTTTCACTATGACAGGCATTACAATTACTAATTTCACCAGGGTACGGTGAATTTAAGTTATGATCTGAGGTACTATCAGCTGCGGCATGGAATGAATGTACGTGTGATTTAAGATCTCCAGGACGACCACCGTACCAAGCAACCTTGGTCGCATTATGACAGCTTGTACACTGATTAAAGTCGATTGCAGCATGACTATCTGTATGAATACTCAAATCCCCATGACAGCCATTACAACTTTCTCGATCTGCGGCAACTAACTCCACATAATCAGTTGCTTCGCTACCATCTATATTGAAAAATTTTCTTGGTGCGTCAAAAGCTTTATCGACTACTCGAGTAGTAGAATTTTCAGGAGTATCACAATCGATTAAAACACCATTACTTGCCTTTTCATTAACGCAAAGTGGCATTTCAAAAAAGGTCAGAGCTATTGTTCCACTTGAGCCAAAACTAGCACCAGCAACATCCGCTCTGGTACAAGTGTATTTTCCTGCACCATTATTTGCACAAGTGCTTAAATGAACACCATTTGTTCCCGGTTTGAAACCACCTTCTGCTGATGAGTAGGCAAATTGATAGCCAGTGCCATCGTCATAGTTAACCATAAGCTCGCCATCGCCAGGCCCTCCTATAAATGGTTGAATATCTGCATAATCCATAACAGGCTCACCATCAAGCATCATGGTGATTCCGACGGCAAGGTTATTACTTCCATCCAACGTTGCAGAGTCAATAGTAAACACCAATTTTTCTGCGCCGATTGTTTGGTTAGCTAAAATATCCTCATGATTATCTTTTACAGGGAAACCACCGTTAGGCCCATGACATTGTGAACATAGTGCATTGTCTTCTTGAGGGCCTCCAGGATGACCGTTAGGCTCTGTGCCTGAAATAGTAAAATCGATATTATCGTGACAAGAACTACAAGAAGCAATAGTCGGTTGTAAGTACCAATTTGCTGCTTGTGGTGTTGAGGTGTTTTCTTCATCATGACAGTTGGAGCAATTACGAATATCTTGTGGGAAAACTACATCTGAGTAATCGTGCTTACTATCTCTGTATCCCCATATGGCATATTCGCCGCCATTTATAACTTCATGAAGCATTTCACCACGGTGAACTTTATGTACCATCACTTTAAAATCAACAGTATTACCACTATTAGCGTCAATACTACCGGGATTATGACAAGTAACACAATATTGAGTATCAGTTCTACCGCCACCATGCATGGCCAGCTCGCCATGGCAATTATTACAGCTTCCTTCAATGACAATATTGCGATTAGCAATGCCGTCTGTTGCACCTGTTGAAGGTTGCCAAGTATAAGTTTGATTAAAGGTAGGATAATCGCCGCCACTGATCTGCATGGCAACACGGTGTGAATATTCCGCATTATAACTCACCGCTACAGGCGTGGTTACCGACAAGACATTTACGTTAAAAACATATTGATAACTACCGTCACCATTATCAATTAACATACCACTATTTTCACTGATTGCTTGTACTTTATCTTCAGTACCTGGACCATTAGCAGGATCGGTTGGCGCCGCTTCTATTTCATTAATATAAGATTGCCATTTACTGGCATCTCCTGGTCCAGTTGCATCTTCAGGGAAAAGTTTGGTAATAGTGAAGCGAGTATTATCTTGAGATAGACCAATAAAGCTATCGCCTTTATCATTGGTTAATAAAAAATTAACTGTGACTACACCATCATCAGAGATAACAGCATCAGAAAATTGACCTAAAAATTCAGTTGGAATTGCTGAAGGTGCGGCTTGACCATCATTGCCAGGAATACCTTGTTCACCTGGCTCCCCTTGTTCTCCTGTATCACCTTTTGCGCCATCGCTACCACCGCAACCTGAGCCCATAAGAACGAAAGAACAAAGAAAAACTGTTACCACTTTACGCCAAAGCGGTATTTCACTACTTAATAAATTTGCCATGATAAATCCTTTACTTATGCTTATTTACTACATTTCTGACAGCTAAATATTCCAACCGTTATTTTTATTCAGAACTCCATTCAAGATAGACTATTTTTTGGAAAAAAACATAAAAACAAACATTTATTTACCTAGTGTTAACAAAAAAAACCTTCAATCATCAATTAATAATCTTTAACCAACAATAATAGATATAGCCAATAATAAAGGCGTTAAAATGGTTACAGCTACATTCGCGCCAAGATATTGTGGATGCTCGCCAATACTTTGCTTATATTTCATTGCGCCCGAAAAGGAAAACAACGCTAAAGGCATGGGTATTAAAGCAATAAGACTTAGTTTGGGCAGATAGCCCAAACTAACATATACGATAATTATCAGCATGGTCGCTAATGCAAAAGCACCATAAACTTTAGTACTTTGCTTAACACCATAAGCTATAGGAAAATGCCTACGACCAACTTTTCGATCAGCCTCAATATCAGGATATTGATTAAGCAATAATAAATTATTAACTAGAAAAAATGGGATAACAGCAACCAGCAAAGAAATAGCCCAATATTGTCCAACTAATACAAACTGAGTGCCTACTACCATCAAGAAACCAAAAGCAAAACCAGGCGCAATCAAACATAAAAAAGGACTTTTATTTATCCACTGGGTATAAGTAACTACAATTAATACACCGATAATACCAATCGGCAAAATCTCAACGCCATAACGCCAATAGAAATAAGCACCGATTAAAATAATTAACAATAGGGAAATAACACCAACTAGCAGAACAAGACTACTTAACTCTGGCTGTTGGGGTAAACCACCACTACCACCACTAAAATCAGTTCTTTTGGTGAGCAGATCTAAACCACTTTTAAAATCGAAATATTCATTTAAAGTATTGACACTAATGTGAGCTAAAAGCGCGCCGATAAGAGCTAAAGATAAAGACAAGGAATCAAGCTTCTGGTGGCTTGCTATAACAAGACTAGCACCTAACAAAATACATACAGGTGTGAGAATCAAAAAAGGCAGTCTCATTGATAAAAAAACAGCTTTATATTTCATTTATGCTCTTCCCTAAGAAATTGACAATAAATCAATTTAAATTTTAATCGAAAAATCAACCAAAACAATACATAACATATAATCACATTATAAAAACTAACACAAGATGAATGATCAACGACCTAACAATTGTATTGTCGGTACAATAAAGATTACATATTACTTTCTAGGAGGCGATATTACCTGGAGTTTCAATGCTACTTTGTCATGGCAGAGTTTGAGATTAAACACGGCGCATATTTACATCAACTCACAAATAAAAACGAGCATTTCATTGATACGGATATTCCCTACCATGCATTTTTTTTATTTTTGATGTTACAATACAAACGACGATTTTCTATGAGTACACCAGAAAGTTCAAGAAACACATATTGTGTACTCTGGCGTGTGTACCACTATAAAAAGAATAACCAATGACTAAAATAAAAGAAATAAAAAACAATGAATTACCAGTTGTATACGGAATAAACAACTGCGACACAGTTAAAAAATCTTTAAAATGGCTTATTGAAAATAACATTGAACATAAATTTTACGACTTTAAAAAACAGCCTTTAACAAAAGAGCTATTAACACGTTTTGTTCAGTTAAACGATTGGAGCACACTGCTTAATAAACGTAGCACTACTTTCAGAAATTTAAACGATGACATTAAAAACAATTTAACTGATGAGGTTGCCTTTGAACAAGTACTTGCACAACCTACCTTGTTGAAACGCCCTTTATTACTAATTCAATCAACATTAGCAAAATCAGGTACGAGTGAACCAAGCCAACAATTATACTTAGGCTTTAAAGCTGATATTTACCAAAATATTTTTCAATAAGCTTTTCAAGTATACGTTTAAAGTACATTTTTTAAGAACTACAGTTAACTATCTAAATTTAAAGGGTACACATGTCAGAGCAAACCAGTGACGTTATAAAATTAGCAATAGATTTGCTCTCTCGTCCTTCAGTGACACCTGAAGATGCAGGTTGTCAGCAATTAATGAAGGAACGTCTTGGTAAACTTGGTTTTACCAATGAAACGATGGTGTTTGAAGATACCACTAATTTATGGTCGAGACGTGAAGGAAATGAAAATAACAAAGATGTGAATGCCCCTGTCTTTTGCTTTGCAGGTCATACTGATGTTGTACCAGCAGGTAACCTAGAGCTTTGGAATACACCTCCTTTCGAGCCGACGATAATAGATGGAATTCTTTATGGACGCGGCGCAGCTGATATGAAGGGAAGTCTCGCTGCGATGATTGTTGCAACTGAACGCTTTGTAAATGATTATCCTAACTATCATGGCGCTATCACTTATCTAATCACTAGTGATGAAGAAGGACCTTTTATCAATGGTACAACACGTGTTATTGATACTTTAGAAGCCCGAAATGAGAAAATCACTTATTGCATAGTTGGTGAGCCCTCAAGTACAAACACTGTTGGTGATATTATTAAAAATGGTCGTCGTGGATCTATTTCAGCAGATGTTGATATCAAGGGTAAACAAGGTCATGTAGCCTATCCTGAACATGTAATAAATCCAATTCATTTAGCCATGCCTGCATTAGCAGAGTTAAGCCAATTTCATTGGGATCATGGCAATGATTATTTTCCTGCTACTAGCTTTCAACTTTCAAACATTAACGCTGGTACAGGAGCCACCAACGTTGTACCTGGGCATTTAACTGCACTATTTAATTTACGCTATAGCACTGAATTAACCGATCAATTAATTGTTGATCAGGTTGAATCTATATTGAACAAACACCAATTAGACTATGACATTAAATGGACTTTCAATGGAAAACCTTTTATCACAGAATTAGGAAATGAAGAAGATGATTTTTTATCAGCCGTAACTAAAGCTGTCAGTTCTGTTACCGGATCGAAGCCACAACTTTCAACATCGGGTGGCACCTCAGATGGTAGGTTTATTGCGCCAACAGGAGCCAAAGTTATTGAATTAGGCCCTTGTAACGCAACCATCCATCAAGTAAATGAATCAGTTGTTTGTGAAGATTTAGATAAGCTTTGTGATATTTACTATGCTTGTTTAAAGCACATATTATTGAAAGATAAAGTTAATGACGTCAACTAAGGTAAACCCAAGCAACAATGATATATCAGCTCAAGTTTTTGGCTTAACAGACAAGCACATTCATTTTTTTGTACAAAACAAAAAACAAGATGTTAAGCAAAAAGCTAGCCCGAAAACACTCGGCATTCATCAGCAAATGCTAACCGACTTTCAATTATTAGTCGCAAGTGCAGCAGAAGATGGTATTGAAATAAAAATAGCCAGCGGTTTTCGCTCATTCGAGCGACAATTACTTATTTGGAACAACAAGTTTACTGGTAAAACTGCAATTAAAGCTATTGATGGTGAGCAAGTTAACATAAGTGAACTAAGTGATCTTGAGATTGTTGAAGCCATTTTGCTTTTCTCCGCTCTTCCTGGTGCAAGTCGACACCATTGGGGTTGTGATATAGATATTTATGCAGCTAATTTACTAGATGGACAAGCACTGCAATTAGAGCCGTGGGAATATCATAGCTCAGGGCCTATGGCTAAACTATCATCTTGGTTGACAGATAATGCTCAAAAGCAAGGCTTCTACTTTCCTTATGATAAATTTCGTGGCGGAGTTGCTGCTGAGCCTTGGCATTTATCTTATGCTCCACTTGCTAAAAAATACCAATCAGCATTTAGTTTAGATTTACTAGAGAAGTTATTAGTAGAAACAGATATTGCTGGAAAAGAAATTGTAATTGAACATTTATCAGATATATTTAAACGCTTTATCAACAATGTTAACACTACTAATTCACTCATTAAGTAGCTATTTAGCTAAATATAATGCACATAGGAAAAGATATGGATAATTGGATCGCTTATTTAATAGTAGGTATAGCCGTTGTCATTATTATTGGTAATTTCAGTACCTTTCAAAAAAACACGCATCAAAAAATGCGTAAGAAAAATTTAAATGATTTAGAAGAAACCTTACCAAGATCTCAACGAACCGAACATAAAATGTCAACAGTTCCAAAAGACAAGTTAAAAAAATAATCAATAATATTTAAACAAAAAAAACGCTGAATTTCAGCGTTTTTTAGTAATTAAATTGCCTATAACTTTTATTAATAAAAGTTTCTAAAAGATAAACCCGTTTCAATCACTGGAAAAATCCGCTCTAATGTTTCTATTGGTAAAGGCTCACCATCAGAATTATAAATACTTACAGAAGTTTTTTGATTCTTATCGTCTAAAGGTGCAAGTACAAACTGATATTTAGCATCTCTTACTTCAACAACTGGTCGCTCATCGCCCCAAATACTATCCCAAATACTCGTTTCTGGTTTAGTAAAGTCAACATAATATATTTTATTGGTTTCGTTTAAGTCAGTAATTATAAAGCCATGCTTTTCAAAGAATATCGGCATATTATCCCAAAGGTTATCTAAAGCCATTTCAACAACATAAGCCATTTCACCTTCTTTATTTTCGCCAATAGTTACTAGTTTTTGATTAGCACGCATCAAACGGTTTTCACGCTGCTGCAAGCGATAGTTATAATCAACTTGTGCAACAATCTCATTTAACATTGCCATTTCAGCACGTTGCTTATCAATAGGATCAATACTTTTAGTGCCGCCAGCATCGTCAGTTTTCATATAGTCAATTAAGGAAACCTTCAATGAAACACTACGCCCATGGGGTTTAAGATAGAACTCATAACGAAAACGCATGCTTTTAGATAACTCAACGTCCGTAAACAACCAGCCCGTTTCTACTTCATTGTGATACCACTGAGATTCATATATTTCAGTGGTTCCTCTTGAATTATCATCATCTGAATTAGATAAAGAAACCGTGTCATAACTAACATCATCCGACATTAATTGGCTAATAAGAGAGTTTTTGATAAAAACAAGTAAATCTTTGTCTTCAAGAACTTTATCAAACCAAATAATAGCATCACTTGATTCAGAAACTACGCGAGAAGAAGCAGCAAGAGGTAATACCAAAGACGGCGCTCTGATATCCATTTTTTCACCTACTGGCCCCTGGTGATTTATTTTATTAGAAACGAAAAATTCTTGTTGAGGTGCTGGTTTATCCAAATTTTCAGGAACAATAAACGCTTTAGATTCTTGTTGTTGTGCATAATCAAAATCTCCCTGTGCACGTTTATTATCAACACTGCTACATGCTGACAATGTCAAACCAATCACAGAAAAATAAAACAATTGACGACTCATTAAAACTCCTGAGAAAACCCACTTGGGCATATAAAATAGTATTTATTTGATGGCTTAAGTTTTATTTGGTTCAATTCTATTATTAAAAATAATATCTTAAAACACCATCAATTAATTAGCGCACCATGGTACTTGCCTGTTTTTGCAAACACAAGAATATTATTCTGATTCAGCAAGGTTATTTTTGTCTGTCGAATAAGTTATAATCCTTTTTTTTATTTACTAGGCGTTTTGATGTCACAATATTTAGTGCTAACCGCAATGGGCTCAGATAGAACAGGCTGTGTTAGTGAGCTAACTAAATTAGCAAATGAGTGTGGTTGCAATATTTTAGATAGCAGGATGGCTATTTTCGGTCTAGAATTCACATTTATTATGCTTTTAAATGGTGATAACCGTGCGATTAACAAAATTGAAGCACGAATTCCATCGGTTGCCCATAGTCTAGACTTAATCACAATGATGAAGCGAACTTCAGGTCATAAGTCATACGACCTAGTTGAACATTATCAAGCGGATTATACTGGTACTGATCAACCCGGTATTCTAAAAGCAATGACCGCATTTTTCGCTACACGGAAAATTGATATTTCATCATTAAAATCTGAAATACACCCTCAAACTAATATTATGAGTGCAAGTATTTCCATCGCGCTTACCCAAAAAATTAGTATTGATGATATTGAAAATGATTTTCTACAATTATGTGAACAATTTGGAGTGCAAGGCTGTATTAAAGAAGCAAGCCATAAACTTGTGTAAAAACAATTAACCTAAAATGAAGATACATATGAATACACTTTCTATAGGCGATAAAGCGCCATTATTTACTTTAAAAGATGAAAACGAAAAAGAAACAGCTTTAGCTGACTATATTGGTCAAAAGCAGGTATTAGTTTACTTTTACCCTAAGGCGATGACGCCAGGTTGTACAATTCAAGCACAAGGCCTTCGTGATAGTCAAAGCCAGTTGAATGATTTAAATACTGTTGTCTTTGGTATTTCACCAGATGAGCCAAAACGGTTGGCAAAATTTTGCCAACGTGATGAACTAAACTTCACCCTTCTTTCTGATGTAGATCACAAAGTTGCCGATGATTTTGGTGTTTGGGGTTTGAAGAAATTTATGGGTAGAGAATATGATGGAATTCACCGTTTAAGTTTTCTAATTGGTCTAGACGGAAAAATTTCTCATGTGTTTAATAAATTTAAAACCAAAGATCACCATCAGGTAGTACTTGGTATTCTCAATGAATTAGCAAAGTAATTTAATTAATTCAAAACTAAGCCATAAACAAAAACAAAAAAAACAGACTAAAATGGCAAGGTATTTTACTTGCCATATTCAATAGTAATACTTTTTTATGCAATGGTTTCAAACTCTTCCTGTGTTGAAGACCAAGCATTAATTACGGCTTTCACTAACGTTGCTAAAGGAATAGCAAAGAACACTCCCCAAAAACCCCATAAACCACCAAATAAGATCACAGCAATAATAATGGTCACGGGGTGTAAATTTACAGCTTCTGAAAATAATAATGGCACAATAACATTACCATCAATTGCTTGAATAATGCCATAAGCTAACATCACATAACCTAATTCACTGCTAAATCCCCATTGAAATAATGCAACTAAAAACACAGGAATGGTTACAACAGTAGCACCAACATAAGGCACTAATACTGAAAGACCAACTAATACTCCTAATAAAACTGAGTATCGTAAATCTAGAAAAACAAAAGCAATTGTGCTTGAAACACCAACAATTAGAATTTCAATTACTTTACCGCGAATATAATTTAGTATCTGTTGATTCATTTCATTACCCACCTGAGTTGCCATACGACGCTCTTTAGGCAAAAACCGACTAAAGCTTGCAAATAAATCACTTTTATCTTTAAGAAAAAAGAACACCATTAAAGGAACTAAAATAAGATAAACCATTAAAGCTACGAGATCAGAAATAGAGTTAAGTGACGCCTTCAGTGCAACTTCCCCCCACTCAATAAGCTTTTCTTTAATGGTATTAATGAAAGTTTCAATCTGTGAGGCCTGAATAATATCCGGATATTGCTCAGGTAACGTTAATAAATATTTTTGCCCTTCTGAAATCATGTATGGAACTTCCTGTAGTAAATTACTACTTTGTTTCCAAATGATTGGCATCAAACCTAGCATAGCAATGAGAGCTACGCCGACAAATGCACCAACAACTAATGCTGTAGCACCCGTTCTTGATAGCTTTAAATTAACCATTTTATTTACTGGCAAATCTAATAAAAAGGCAATACCTAAAGCAACTAATACCGGCATTAACAGTTTACTAAACAACGCTATAAATAAAAATGAGCAGACTAAAATAACCACAAGTGTTACTGCATGAGGATCTGAAAACTTACGCGCATACCAGTCGCTGAACAACTTAAACATATAATTCCTATAATTTACTTCAATTTAATCTTCTTTAGATATGGTAATTTCTACCACATTATTGTCAATAGGACTTTGGTGATAACAATACCCTAATTTACTTAACAATTTCGGAATACTTTCTTTTGAGCCTGAATCACGTATCTTTAATACACAAACATCTTCCGCTTTCATTTTTTTTAAAATTAATCGTAAATTAACCAATGGCAGAGGACATTTTTCTTGACTAGCATCATATTGAAAATTCATTATTTATTTCTTTTTTTCGGAAGGCTAATCTGAGACAATTATCTAGTTATCTTATCTTATACCAATACAAATAAATATGTGTTCATTCTAAATGGACTAAATATTTGCTCACTAACTTACTCGTATTGGTATTAACTATTTTTATATAAATAGCTAAATGAACAACATACTGAAGTAGTTTACTTAAAATGAAATGTAAACCGAATCTTTTAGCATTGCTGAGGTCAAAGAATACTTAATTGCCAAGTTTAATTAGAAAACTTTTGCATATATAGTAAAATATTTAACCCCAAACCAATTCATTTCATTCGTATTATACAAATAACAGGAACATATATTGTTTAACATAAAACCTTTTTTAGTAAGTCTTGCTATAACAATAATAGCCAGTACTTTCGCTTTTGATGTTAAAGCAAGAGACCAAAACAATAAAAACAAGTTGCCTGATATCGGCATTTCAGGTTTTAGCGTACTCTCGTTAGACAAAGAACGACAAATAGGTAGTGCAATGATGCGTCAACTTCGTGCTACTCAACCAATTATCCAAGACCCTGTTTTAATAGAATACATAAACCACTTAGGTAATCAACTAGTTAAAAATGCTCAAGATGTCAATTATGCCTTTGAGTTTTTCCTAATAAATAACAAAGAACTAAATGCTTTTGCTTTTTTTGGAGGTCATGTAGGCATCCACAGCGGCCTATTAACTACTGCTGATAATGAAAGTGAGCTTGCATCAGTAATAGCACATGAAATATCCCATGTTACTCAACGTCACTTAGCACGTCGTTTAGAGTCTCAAAGTAATACTCAAGTTTTAAGTATGGCAGGAATGGTTTCAGGTATTCTACTTGCTTTGGTTAACCCGACTGTGGGTATGGCTGCGTTAAGTGCTTCTATGGCGGCATCACAACAAGCAAGTATCAATTACACTCGTAGTAATGAAAAAGAAGCCGACCGAGTTGGTATCACTTTATTAGCAAACAGTAATTTTGATCCTCAAGGTGCACCAAGTTTTTTTGGTAAAATGTCCGAAAAATATCGCTATGCAAGTAAGCCACCTGCAATGCTATTGACTCACCCCTTACCTGAATCGCGAATAGCTGATGCCAGACAGCGGGCACATAATTATCCTATAAGGCGTTTACCACCAAGCCTTAACTTTGAATTGGCTAAATCTCGAATTCAAGCTCGGTATCAGGGTAATGCCAAAGACAACATTGCTTATTTTAAGCTTCAATTACGTAAGCAAAGCTTTTCTTTAAAAACGGGTGCAGAATATGGCTTAGCACTATCATATTTTGAAAATGGAGAATACCAACAAGCAAAAAATATTCTAGAGTCTTTACGGGATGAAGACAAAAACAACTTGTTTTATATTGATGCTCTAACCGATGTATATTTGTCTTTAAAAGAGTACGACCATGCACTATCAATGCTTGAAAAATTAAGTTTACTTATGCCTAATAATCAAGTTATCAGCTTAAATCACGGTAACGCGTTACTGTCTGCGGGTAGATACGAGCAATCTGCGACGGTTTTACAAGATTTTTTATTAGTAAACCCTGGAAACTTTATCGCTTATGATATTTTAACTTCCGTTTATAGAAAGCAAGGTAAAATAGGGTTAATGCATGTAACTAAGGCTGAAGTATTAGCATTATTAGGCGCATACAAAAAAGCTGTAGATGCATTACAAACTAGTTATGGTTTCGTTGAAGATCAGCCACTGTTACAAAAACGAATTAAAGCAAGAATATTACAATTTCAAGAACAAGAAAACAAACTCAAACGCTTATAATACACTTAGCCTTAAGTTATAATTTCATTAACACTTTTAACTCATGAAGAAACAAACTATGCTAACAATTTATCATAACCCTAGATGTTCAAAAAGCCGGCAAACACTTGAATTAATAAAAGAAAACTCCAGTAAGAAAATCAACGTAATTGAATACCTTAAAGAACCAATTACTCAAGAAGATATTGAGAAATTATTAAGCTTGTTATCTTGCTCTCCAATTGAAATGATGCGGACAAAAGAGCCAGAGTTCAAAGAGCAAAACCTTAAAGGTGCTGATGATTTAACATTAATTTCTGCCATGGTGACGACACCAAAACTCATCGAACGTCCAATCGTCAGTGATGGTAATAAAGCGGTTATTGGTAGGCCACCAGAAAATGCTTTAGCCCTATGCTAATTTAGCGTTAATTTGATATTGACTTGATAAACATTAAATAAGTTGTAGATCACAGATGAAAACTCAAAAAATTTCCACTAACAATTTGAAAAAAATGGCTTTATTCGGTTATTTTTCTCTTCTTGTTTTTATGCCTTTATGGCTATTAATATTATCTCCAAGTGAGAGTTTAAGTACATTAACCACACTGATACTCTTTGTTTTACCTCTGCTCTTTCCTCTAAAAGGACTACTACAAGGCAACCCATACACCTATGCTTGGTCTAACTTTATTGTATTGATTTATTTTTTACATGGATTGACAACCTTATGGGTATTACCAAGCGATCGACTTTGGGCTATTCTTGAGCTAATTTTTGCCTCTACCATGTTTTTAGGTTGCAGTTATTATGCAAAATATAAAGGGCAAGAACTCGGTCTTAGTATTCGAAAACCAAAAGAAGATAAAAAAAAGTAACATAATGATAACTAGAAATTATCTTTTAAGTTCCACACTTGTTGCAGCACTAACATTAACGGGTTGTGGTGGTAGCAGTACTAATGTTGATACAACAAATCCAACACCCGATGTAACTATCAATGGTTCAATTTTACAACTTGAAGAGAGTTTATTTACTAATCAAGGAGTAGATTTAATTTTATACTTTCCAGATGATGAGCTCACTAACATCAAGTGGCAACAAACATCTGGCGAGCCTATTAATTTACTGTCAACAACGAGTAAGGCTATAGGGTTCACGCCAACAAAATCTGGAGATTACAGTTTTGAAGCAAGCTTTAATCTAAATAATGAAGCAACTCATACTGTTACAAAGTCTATAACAATTCAAAATGTATTAAACCTAATAACTACCCGACTTGCTCATGAAGTACGTAGCGGAAACAAAGTATCCTTAAGAGTACAACCTAGTGATGATATTGATACGAGTTCAATAACATGGCAACAAGTTGCAGGTCCTACAGTTTCTTTAACAGAGCCCAACTCTAATGGCGAATTAGCAATTTTCTTTGATGCACCAGCAGTTAGCAAAGACACTTACATTAGTTTCGAAGTTTCGGCTTTTGCTGATGACGTTGTTTATTTTGATACCGTTACTGTAATAGTTGAGCCAGCAAGTACTATAACTAATAATGCCTACTTTGAAGAACGTGTTGCTAAGGTTTTTCCCTATAATAACAATAGCCCTTATAAGGATGATTTAACTCATTGTGTTTACTCAAACAACTTAACCAGCTCTTGTAGATTAAATACTTTACCCCTTATTGCAAATGAAGTTCAAAATTTCTCTAGCACACCTGATATAAAGACCATTATGGATAGGGTAGTGGTTTCACATCAGTGGATGGGTGACAGGTTTAAAGAGTTTTTAACAAATAACGATCCTCATAACTATATCAAAAATTTACTTAGAGCCACAACAGCAATAGTGATTAGCTATGATATTCGTCCTTCTTTCTATTGGGCTGCAACGGGTGCTATTTATCTTGATGCAAATAATTTTTGGCTAACAGCACAAGAGCGAGATAGCATTAATGAAGCGCCTGACTATCGTGCTGATTTTGGCAACGATTTGAGCTTTGTCATGCCTTGGCGCTATGTCAAAGATAATGAGTATGCTTCTGCATATACTTCCGCATCAGTTCGTAGTAATCGAGACGCAACTGCAGGGCTATATCGTTTAACGTCTTTGATGTACCATGAACTTGCCCATGCCAATGATTTCTTTCCTAGTACAGAGTGGGCTATTCATTCACCTCAAACGCGTATATTAGATGCTGCACTTAGTAGCGATTTTGAATCAGATCAATTATCTATAGCGTTACCATTGCAAAGTCAGACTATGCGTAGCTTAGCGCAAGTGAGTTTTGCAGGAGTTGATGCCAACAACACACAAAAGTCCTACACACCATCAGACATAGAGCATTTCTTTAGTCCCGACATTGCCACCGACTTTTATGCATATTCAAGTTTACGTGAAGATTACGCGATGTTATTTGAAGAGTTGATGATGCAAAAGCGTTTTAATATCTTCAGGGATGTAGCAATAACAAATCAACCTTTAGGGGATAACGTTTCCGCTCAAGATTATGTTGTTACTTGGGGTCAACGAGGCAGAATTGGTGAAGAGAACATAAAACCTAGAGTGTTATTTAGTGCAAGTCGCGTATTACCTGAATTAGATAGCGTTGCGGCTTTAAATAGTGTCCCTGCCCCCATTGCAATGAAACAAGGTAATAATTGGATAGAAAACTTAACGATAAATCCTGCTCCATCCAATTCGCAAAAAAGACTGAAAAATTCATTTAGCGCAGATCCTAACCAACAACCTTTGACATACCCCTATCACCACAAAGAGTTACCTAAACACTAAGCTTTAAGTAATATTTAATACTTCTTTAATGAAAGGAATAGTAATCTTTCGTTGCTCTCTGATAGAAGCTTTATCAAGGATATCAAGGGAAGCAATCAAGTTTGCCATTTCTCGTGATAACCGGTTCAATAAAAAATTTGCAGCATCATCACTAAGCATCAAGCCTCGTTTTGATGCCCTAAATTGTATGGCGATAACTTTTTCAATATCACTAAGCGGCTTAAGTTGTTCAGTTAAACCCCAACTTAAACGAGATATTAAGTCAGGCAAGGTTAACCCTAATTGTCCAACACTTTGGTCACCACTTATTAATAAGCTATTATTTTGCTCCAGCACTCTATTATATAAATCAAAAATAGCCTGTTGCCATAGTTTATTACCAGAAAGAAGTTCAATATCATCTAAACAGATAACATCAATTTGCTCTAAACCATCTAACACTTCCACCGACAACTCTAATAACTCAGCACAAGATAAGCACACGGACGTTTTACCTAACTTAGAAGCATAAGCACTGCTGGCATGCAATAAGTGGGATTTTCCAACCCCCGTTAAGCCAAATAAATATAAACATCGTGGTTGATTTGATTGGCTCTGCACTGCCTTTTCAATAAATAATGATAATCGACTTACCACAGCACTATTTGACTCACTAAGGTAACTATCAAAAGTCTCATCATCTGGAAGTTGTACAGATAAAGCGAGTTGCGATGTATTCTTCATTATTTGCCCCAATAAAAAATCGGAGTCAACTGTTCACTACCATTTTCTTGAGTAGGTTCATTGAATTGAGCTAAGGGATCGATATATTGTGTAAGCTTGCTATTTAGTTTTAATGAAGCAAGTAGAGCCTCTTTTGATCCAAGTAACTGTAGGTTAAAACGTCTTGCACTTCCTTTTGCACTTAGTAATGTTATTGATTTTACTGATGATAATTCACTCAAAAAATCAAATACATCAATATAAGTAACTAACGAGTCAACATTGGCTACTTCAATTACAAATTCATTTTGACTGGTTGTTGATAAGGCATAGCGTTGGTAAATTAACTCGGTAATGTCAGCCAACCCCTGCTGTAATAACTCCTGTGGTTCTACTCCTTGGTATTGCTGACTGAATTTTTGCTGTCCTTTGATTAAGCTCCAATCCAATAGACTCCAATCTAACACGTAGTTGCTCTCTTTCAGGTGTGTTTGAGCACATAATAATCCACAATCGTCAGCTTCAAACTCTTCTTGGTCACTATAATCTAAAGCCACTAAACTGGAGTTTGAAAGTCTCATCACTACAATTGCTTCGGCAAGATATCGACTTGATGCATCTTTGATAGGTTGCTGAAAGCGCCCCCAGACATCACTAAGTTTTATTTGATTAGCATCAGTTAAATCCATTAAAGGCATCATAATGGGTAAGCCACGTTGGGCTGAAAATTCATTGATCATGAAAGGTAAGTTAGATGGTGACGAGTTTGAAATAATATTACGCGTTAAACCTTGTTCATCAACTAGCCACAGAAGAACTTGTGGACGTAATCGTCCCCACAAAGGTAGGTTAGCTTCTTGAAATAAACGATTGATTTTATCAGCATTAAAGCTAGCGAATAAAAACAATTGCTTCTTGTTACCCTGTTCGTCTGCAATCTGAAGCGACTTTTGCTGATATTGATATTGGTTTAAGTAAGAACGATAGTTACCTAACGATTTTTTAATCAATTCATTAGCTAAAACGCTTTTTTCACCGCCAACTTTTATCATTACAGTTGCGAGTGCTTTTTGTAAAGCAGGTCCTCTATCGCTACTATTTTGGGAGTTGATAGCTACACTGGCTTGATACAGATCTTTTACTTCAACCGCTTTAAGCGCTTCAGAATATAAAAAGGTAACAATAACAAACAGTAAAAAATTAATATTTTTGAACATATGAAAAAAAACAAGCGATTTCGTAGGCCTGATACTATCACAATCAAGCTGTTTTTTATCATCAAATAAAAATATTTATCAATTTAAGATAAAGATTTTGAGTATGTGCTCTTGCACTGGTAGAATACGCATCTTTTTAAACCTAAGTGAGCTTTAAATTTAAGCTTATTTAGGAATTATTCTATCGGTTATTTTTTGAGGTTTCCCGTGAGCGAACAAAAACAGTCTTTAAGCTATAAAGATGCTGGCGTTGATATTGATGCTGGTAATGCCCTTGTTGAAAAAATTAAAGGTGCAGTTAAGCGTACAACTCGTCCAGAAGTTATGGGAGGCATTGGTGGTTTTGGCGCTATATGTCAAATACCTACCGGTTATAAAGAGCCAGTACTTATTTCAGGTACCGATGGTGTAGGAACCAAATTACGCTTAGCTATTGATCTTAAAAAGCATGATACTGTGGGTATTGACCTTGTTGCCATGTGTGTTAATGACCTTTTAGTATTAGGTGCTGAGCCCTTATATTTCTTAGATTATTACGCAACGGCTAAGCTTGATGTTGATGTAGCTTCTGATGTTGTTTCTGGTATCGCAGAAGGTTGTATTCAATCAGGTTGTGCATTAGTGGGTGGTGAAACAGCTGAAATGCCAGGCATGTATCATCAAGGTGATTACGATATTGCTGGTTTTTGTACTGGTATTGCTGAAAAATCAGCGCTAATCGACGGCTCTAAAGTAGCGGCAGGTGACCAGTTAATCGCTTTAGGCTCATCAGGTCCACATTCAAATGGCTTCTCATTAATCCGTAAGGTTTTAGAAGTCAATAATACTGATACTAATGAGCAATTAGATGACAAGGCAATTAGCGAACATTTACTTGAGCCTACCAAAATTTATGTAAAATCTGTACTCGCCTTACTTAAAGATGTTGAAGCGCATGCACTTTCTCATATCACTGGCGGTGGTTTTTGGGAAAATATTCCGCGAGTATTACCTGAAACAGCACAAGCAGTTATTAATGGCGAAAGCTGGCAGTGGCCTGCAATTTTCAACTGGTTAATGGAAAAGGGCAACATTACTACGCATGAAATGTACCGAACCTTTAACTGTGGTGTTGGTATGATCATTGTTGTTCCACAAGATAAAATTGAGCAAAGTATTGAAATTTTAACTGCTCATGGTGAAAAAGCATGGCATATTGGTGCTATTGCCGATAAAGCCGAAGGTGAAGAGCAAGTTATTTTCGCTTAAACAGCACAATAAAAAATATAAAACAAAGGGCTATTATTTAGCCCTTTTTATTAGGAAATATAATGTCTAGCCGAATAGTCGTATTAATCTCAGGTAGTGGTACAAACCTACAAGCTATAATAGATGCATGTAAAGACAGTGATTACCCCGGCGAAGTTGTTGGAGTGGTGTCAAATAAAGCTGATGCATATGGCTTAACTCGAGCTGAGAATGATAAAATTGCTACAATAGCATTATCACATAAAGATTTTGAAAGCCGTGAAAGTTACGACCAAGCACTAATATCAAAAATTGATCAGTTCACCCCTGACGTTATTGTTCTAGCAGGTTTTATGCGAATATTAACACCTGCATTTGTACAACATTATCAAGGCAAATTATTAAACATACACCCGTCCTTGCTACCTAAATATCAAGGTCTTAATACTCATCAACGCGCTATTGATGCGGGCGATAAAGAACATGGTGTCAGTGTGCATTTTGTTACTGAAGAGCTAGATGGTGGCCCTGTTATTTTACAAGCAAAAGTCCCTGTTTTTGATGGTGATACCAGTGACGATTTAGCAGCTCGTGTTCATGAACAAGAACATAGAATTTACCCTTTAGTAGTAAAATGGCTTTGTCTGAATCGCCTTAAAATGAAAACAGAAGAACAAAATGAATACGCGATGTTAGATGATTGCAAATTACCCGCTTCTGGTTATGCGAATGATGAATAAGCTGTTAAGATAAAGGTAAGTATTTCTTACCTTTATTCTTATTATGACCATTTTAGTAAAGTACAAAAAGCTTTTTCAGATAACCTTACTATTATCTTTTATACCCTTCTTTGTTTTTGCAAACCCAAGTGTTCAACAAACTTTACCTAAATTTTCTGCACAATATACTGTATTACATAAATCAGATCCTGTCGGCACTGCGGTTAGAGAGTTAAGCTATCAAGAAGATGGTAGTGCTAATTATCACTATAAAACTTATGTAGAATGGCTAATTTTCTCTCAAACGCGCAGTGAAACTTCAATTTTAAGCATCAATGACAACCAAGTAACGCCACTACATTATACAAATACCCGTGAAGGAACAGGCAAGGATAAGCGTTATGAATGGCGCTTTAATGCAGAAAAAGGCCAAGCAAAAGATATAGAACGAAAAAGAGAGCACAAGGTAGACTTTTCCAATAACTTGCAAGATAAACTTAGCTATCACCTTCAACATCGACTAAACCTGATCGATGATGCTAGTCAAAAAGACTATGTTTATTCTGTTATCAATACTTCTGGTTCAATTAAAGATTATATTTATCAATATGACGGGAAAGAAGAATTGATTCTACCTTATGGCTTAATTAAAACTATTCGTTTTAAACGAGAAATAAAGGAAAAAGAAAGGATAACTTATGCTTGGTTTGCTCCTGAGCTTAATTATTTATTAGTAAAACTTTACCAAATAAAAGCAGGTAATGAACAGTTTGAAGCTCAATTATCAAGCCTCACCCTCGAAGATAAATCAACTAAATAATAATTTTATGGGTACAAAAATATCATTTATTCTTAAATATTTTCTTCTTTGCCACAAGAAATAGATTCCCCTAAACGAAATAAATGCCAATGCCCTGCACTCATCTTATGCCATGTTTCATCATCAGTTAGCGGTTGAGTAGCAATAACAGTCACAATATCTTTATCTGTTGTTTCCTTGTGAAAGTCGACCGCCATTTCAGCATCAATTAAACTAGCTTTACCAAATGGAGCACGGCGAGTTATCCAATGTAAATTATTAGAGCAATAGGCAAATAAACACTCTCCATCACTAATAATAATATTGGCAACACCAAGCGCATCTATTTTGTTTGCTAATGTGGCTATAAATTTAAATAATATTTTGGCTGATGGTTGCTTAGAGCCAAATTCAGAATGAAGTTGATCCAATATCCAACAAAAAGCATGTTCGCTATCCGTTGTACCAATTGGTAAATGTAGCTTAATCGGTAGTGTTTCATCAAAGTTTTTCAGTTGACCATTATGAGCATAAGTCCAATTTTTACCCCACATCTGCCGAATAAAAGGATGAGTATTTTCTAAACAAACACCACCTGAATTTGCTTGGCGAATATGACAAACGACTGACTCACTTTTCATTGGGTATTTAGTGACTAAATCAGCAATAGGCGAATGCGCACTAGGCTTAGGATCTTTGAAACTGCGACAACCTTTACCTTCATAAAAAGTTATCCCCCAACCATCTTTGTGTGGTCCAGTATTACCACCACGTTGCATTAAGCCACTAAAACTAAAACAGATATCTGTTGGTACGTTAGCTGACATTGCTAAAAGTTCACACATAACTAAACCTTAAATAAAACCACAACTTATAACAAAATAGCTCTTACAAAACCTTGGCTATCCTGTTAATTTAATCTATAAATAGATTATACAGCTAAACATTAAAATAGATTCAATTACTTTATTGCAATTGACTATTTCAACATTATTAACAAGGACATTTTGTGGATACTTCCTTCTGGTTAATCACAGCATTCTCACTTATTTGGTTTATGAGCTACTCAAGAGCTTCATTATCAAGTTTTACCTTTGCATTTATTGTTTTAATGGCTATTGGTACTTTTTTCAATATCATTGGGTTTGTTTCTTGGTTGCTCTTTGCTGTTATCGCTTTACCTCTAAACCTTGATAACATACGTCAGCAATTTATCAGTATGCCACTATTAGCTTTATTCAAAAAAATAATGCCACAAATGTCTGAAACTGAACAACAGGCACTCGATGCTGGTACTACTTGGTTTGAGGCAGATCTTTTTAGAGGAAACCCTAATTGGACTAAACTTCATAATTATCCACAACCTCGCCTCAGCGCCCAAGAAAAAGCATTTTTAGAAGGTCCTGTAGAAGAGCTTTGTGCAATGGTTGATGACTGGCAAACTACGCATGAAATTGCAGATTTATCACCTGAGGTTTGGCAGTTTTTAAAAGATAATAAATTTTTTGCCATGATCATTAAAAAACAATACGGTGGTTTAGAGTTTTCCGCATTTGCACAATCGAGAGTATTACAAAAATTAACTGGTGTAAGCTCTGTACTTGCCAGTACCGTTGGTGTGCCAAATTCACTTGGTCCTGGGGAATTATTACAAGCATACGGTACTAAAACCCAACAAGATTATTACTTACCGCGCTTAGCTAAGGGTGAAGAAATCCCTTGCTTCGCTTTGACTAGTCCTGAAGCAGGTTCAGATGCAGGAGCAATTCCAGATACAGGTGTTATATGTAAACAAACCTTTGAAGGTGAGGAAATACTTGGAATTAAGCTTAATTGGGATAAACGCTATATTACCCTTGCTCCTGTTGCTACGGTTTTAGGTTTAGCTTTTAAACTTGAAGACCCCGATGGTTTGATTGGAGATACCAAAGAGTTAGGTATCACCTGTGCATTGATACCTACAGGTATTGAAGGCATTACTATAGGTCGTAGACACTTCCCATTAAATGTGCCATTTCAAAATGGCCCTACACAAGGTAAAGACGTATTTGTACCTATTGATTATATTATCGGAGGTAAAGAAATGGCCGGCCAAGGTTGGCGTATGTTAGTAGAGTGTTTATCTGTAGGTCGCGCGATAACATTACCCTCAAACAGTACTGGTGGTATTAAAGCTGCAGCTTTAGCCACAGGTGCCTATAGCCGAATTCGTCGACAATTTAAAGTACCCATCGGAAAGATGGAAGGTATTGAAGAAGCTTTAGCCCGCATAGGAGGCAACGCTTATTTAATGGATGCGGTAACAACTATGTCTACCGGTGCAGTTGATCTAGGCGAAAAACCTTCCGTAATTTCGGCTATAGCTAAGTATCATTTAACCGAAAAAATGCGTTCTTCTATTATTGATGCTATGGACATCCATGGTGGTAAAGGCATATGTATGGGGCCTAGTAATTACCTTGCTAGGGGATACCAAGGTGCGCCGATAGCCATTACCGTTGAAGGTGCAAATATACTAACACGAAGCTTAATCATATATGGTCAAGGAGCAATCCGTTGTCACCCTTATGTATTAGCCGAGTTAGAAGCTGCAAATGAAGACAATGCCGAGCAAGCATTAAATGACTTTGATCACGCATTATTCGGACACATTGGATTTAGCATTAGTAATGTTAGTCGTAGTTTATGGTGTTCATTTACCAGCGCTCGCTTTATATCTTCACCCTTTAACGATCAAACCAAGCGTTATTACCAAATACTAACGCGTTTTAGTTCGAATTTAGCAATGCTTAGCGACATCGCAATGTTGGCTCTGGGTGCCGATTTAAAACGTAAAGAACGAATTTCAGCACGTTTAGGTGACATATTAAGTCACTTATATCTCGCAAGTGCTTGTTTAAAAAGATTTAATGATGAAGGAAGGCAATCTGATGATTTACCTTTATTACAATGGGCGGTTGAAGATTCTTTATATAATATTCAACAAGCCATTGACGCTTTATTAAGTAACTTTCCCAATAGGTGGCTTGCTCATCTTTTAAGAATCATTATTTTTCCTTTTGGCACATGGTTAACAAAACCTGCTGATAATTTAGATCACCAAGTTGCCACACTGTTACAAACACCTGGAGAGGCAAGAGATAGACTTGGTAAATGGCAATACTTAACGAGAGATGGAAAGAATGTTTTTGGCATATTAGAACAAACCTTAGAAGATATTATTGCGTGTGAACCTATCTTTTCAAAAGTATGTATCGCCCTAGATAAAAAGTTGCCATTTTATGACTTAGATAAAGCAGCTCATCTCGGTTTAATGGCAAATGCGATTACTGAGAAAGAAGCTCAATTATTAATAAAGGCTGAGCATGGTAGAAAAGCTGTTATTGGTGTTGATGATTTTAATAACAGCGAACTTACAGCTTCGAATATTAACCATAAGTAGTGAAATATTTAAAATAAAACATAATTGCAACATTTTTTAAAACAATGTTAAAATAAAGTTAATTCTTAAGGTTAGATGATTGATAAATGCCTGTAGCTCAAGTACATAAATCACAAAACAAATCCATTAGTGGTAAAACCGTTCAGCGTCGTTCAAAGGGTGAGCGTACTCGAGAGAAAATACTTATCGCTGCAATTAATGTGCTAGCAAAAAATGGTATCAAAGGAACAACTCATCGGGCTATTGCCAATTATGCTGAAATTCAATTATCTTTAACTACCTATTATTTCAAAGATATTGGGGAGTTAGTGCAACAAGCATTTCAATTAAACTCAGAGTACTTAAGAACTAGAACTGACACAATTTTATCTAAAGCCTTTACCTCACTAGAAAATATTGAGAAAGCTTCTCTTAGGAAAGTTTCTGTGAAAAATGACTTGTGTGACAAGTTAGCAGAAATGACGGCTAATTATTTATTTGAAAATATAAAAAACGAAGCTGTTCCTATTGCTGTAGAGCAATTAATGTTTACAACGATGAAAGTCAGTCCTGAGTTGAAACAATTAGCTCAAGAGCATGAATTATCACAGCTAAAACCATTTACTAAACTAGCAAACTATTTCAATAAGAAAGATCCTGAAATAGATGCTCAAATGATGCGCACTATATTTTCACAACTACAATATAGCCAACTAGCTATTGAGCCAAAAGAACTATCTATTGAACCTGTCCAAAAAGTTACTAGAAAGCTTATGGCTTGGATTATGGGAATAAAAAACTAGCTTTAAACATATCAAAACAATCTAAATTAAAAAACGCACAAGTATTGGCTTGTGCGTTTTTTATTGTTTTTACTAAGCTTTTTATTTTATAAAAATGATAACAATTCTGGATCAAGCTGCATCAAGGTTTTAGGATCTGCCATCATAGTTTTCGCTAATGATTTAGTTCTTGGCAACATACGTTCAAAATAAAACTCTGCTGTTTTAATTTTTGCGCGATAAAAGTCACGATTTTCAACATCTGTTGCTAGTTTTTCATAAGATGATTGTGCCATTTGAGCCCAAAAATAAGCCATAACGATATAACCAGAATACATTAAATAATCAACTGAAGCTGAGCCAACAATATCTCTATCCTTTTTAGCTTTAAGTGCTAACCTAAGCGAGTACTGTTGCCAATTGGCTACCGCTTTACTTAGTGGCCATATAAACTTATTCATTTGACGTTTATGTGGGTTACTTGAAATCATACTTTTATCTTTACAGAACGACAAAACTTCTTTAGCAAATGCTTTCAATGATTTACCGCGAGTAAGTAAAATTTTACGACCAAGTAAATCTAACGCTTGTATACCTGTTGTTCCTTCATAAAGCGTCGCAATGCGAGCATCACGGACAATTTGTTCCATGCCCCACTCTTTGATAAAGCCATGACCACCAAATATTTGCAAACCATGGTTAGCACTTTCTGAGCCAAGTTCGGTTAAAAATGCTTTAAGAATTGGTGTGATAAAACCTAGACGTTCATCGGCTGCTGCTTTTTCAGCATCAGTTTTTGCCATTTCGATATCATCAACAATTTTAGCCGTATAATAAATCATGGCACGACCCCCCTCAGAGATGGCTTTTTGTGTCATTAGCATTTTACGAACATCAGGATGAACTATAATTGGATCTGCAACTTGATCAGGGAATTTTTTCCCCGTAAGTGAACGCATAGACAAACGTTCTTTCGCGTAAATCAAAGAATTTTGATAGGCCAATTCCGCGGTACAAACACCTTGCAAGGCGGTTCCTACACGTGCCGTATTCATAAAGGTGAACATACATTCTAAACCTTTATTTTCTGGACCGATTAACTCACCAACCGCATTATCAAAGTTTAAAACAGCTGTTGCTGAAGCTTTAATGCCCATTTTATCTTCAATAGAGCCACAAGTAACGTGATTAGATTCACCTAAGTTACCTTGTGCATCAGTTTTAATTTTAGGCACAATAAATAGAGAAATACCACGCGTACCTGAGGGTGCACCTGGGAGCCTCGCAAGCACAATATGGATAATATTATCAGTTAAATCATGATCACCTGCTGAAATGAATATCTTAGTGCCTGTAATATTATAAGTACCGTCACCATTAGGCTCAGCTTTAGTTTTAACTTGTCCTAAATCGGTACCACATTGTGGCTCAGTTAAACACATAGTACCTGTCCAAGTACCTTCAGTTAAACGCGTTAAATACAATTCCTTTTGAGTTTCACTACCATGAGTCTGTACTGTATTCATCGCTCCGTGACTTAATCCAGGATACATAGTCCAAGACCAGTTAGCAGTTCCCATCATTTCTGATTTAATCATACCTAACGATGGTGGTAGACCCTGACCGCCATGCTCTACAGGATGAGATAAACTTTGCCACCCTCCTTCAACATATTTATTGTATGCTTCTTTAAAACCTTTAGGTGTAATGACATTACCATTATCATAAGTACAACCTTCTTTATCGCCGCTTTGGTATAGTGGTAGTAGCTCATTTTCACAAAACTTTGCACATTCTTGCATAATAGCATCATTCAAATCAGGCGTTGCTTCTTCAAACTCAGGGTATTTTTTATAATGATCATAATAATCAAATACATCTTCGATTAAAAACTTAATGTCTGTTATGGGCGCTTTATAAGTAAGCATTTTTCGCTCCTACCACTGAGGTAATTTATGGTGCTGTGATTATATTCAATAAATCCCCAACTAACCTCTGTACTTTCGAGTTCACTTGAGTAAATGACTATAGTTAATAACACTGATTAAAACACTGGTCGTACCACTTATTCAAGTACTTTTTGATGATTTTTTATATAGAAACAATATTGATGTTGCTAACCAACTGTTTATAAATGAAAAAATATTAAAAGTTTATTGCAAAAAAAATGATAAAATATCACCCATAATGCAATTCTTTTCCAAAGTTCGAGAGTTATATGTCAGAAAGTTATTTAGAAATACAACTAGATCAACAGCCAATAGAATTATGCAAACTTCTTAAAATTGCTGATTTAGTTTCAGGTGGTGGTGAAGCAAAAGTCGTTATTAGTGAAGGTTATGTGTTACTCAATGGTGAAGTTGAATATCAAAAGCGGAAAAAAGTTTACCATAATGATATTGTGGAATTTAATGGTGAAGTAATACAGGTTGTTATCGATGAAAACTTAATTAAAGATTTAGCAGCTAGTGATATAGATAATCCTATTGAAGAAACTTTCTCTCAAACAATGGATATTAAAAAATCACCTACTATCAATCCTTCAAACCAGCAAAAAAATAAAAGCACAAAAAAAGCAGCACCTACAAATGAAGGTACTGCTAATAAGAGTAAGAGAAAACCAATTTCTTTTTAAATATACTTTGCGAAGTTTTTTTAGAAACTGATTTTACAAACTTTACTTTACGAAACTAAGTGCTTCGTTAGATAACTTAGTGATGTCAGACCAAGTTTTATTTTCTACTACATGATTAGGCACTAACCAAGAACCACCACAACAAGCAACATTTGACAGTGCTAAATAGTTACGAACATTTTTTAAGTTAATGCCGCCAGTAGGACAGAACTTGATATCAGGGAATGGACCACCTATCGACTTAATAGCATTAACACCACCTGAAGCTTCTGCTGGGAAGAACTTTAAGTGATCGTAACCAAAGTCTGATGCATCCATTAATTCAGAAATTGAAGAAATCCCTGGAATTAAAGCGATGTTACCTTCATTACCTGCTTGCAATAAATCCTTGGTTAAACCAGGGCTTATAGCAAATTTTGCACCGGCATCAACCGATTGTTGTAATTGTTGGCGGTTAGTAACTGTTCCTGAGCCAATTATCGCTTCTGGTAACTCTTTAGCAATAGTACTAATTACGTCAAGTGCCGCCGAAGTACGCAAAGTAACTTCTAACACTTTAATATCCGCAGCTAAAAGTGCTTCTGCAATTGGTAAAGCATCCTCTACTTTATTAATCACTAATACAGGAACAATCGGTCCCATAGCGAAAAGTTCCTTTGGCATAATCTGCCAATTTTTTAATGCTGTCATAAATCCTCTATTCTCTTTTTGCATCGAATTCATTCTGATGCGCAAATTTTTTATTACTGTTAATGTTATTTAAAAAAACCGTATATTAATCAAACTATTGACTCAAAAACTATTTACACATCAAATAATGAGCATGCACCAGTCTCAGCAGAGCTTAAGTTACGACGCATGAATCCAAAGATTTCACGCCCCATTCCTTCATGATGACCGTTTACTTGGAACTGAGCATTGTCACGGGTAGCTAACTCTTGTTCATCAACTAACAAGGTTAATTCGCCTGTTTCACCATCAAGGTTAATCATATCGCCAGTTTTAACTTTGGAAATTAAGCCTCCGTCTAATGCTTCTGGACATAAATGAATAGCGGCAGGAACTTTACCTGATGCACCCGACATTCGACCATCAGTCACTAAAGCAACTTTAAAACCTTTGTCTTGTAATACACCTAGTGGTGGCGTTAATTTGTGTAGCTCAGGCATACCTCGAGCTTTAGGACCTTGGAAGCGAACCACAGCAACAAAATCTTTTTCTAATTCACCATTATCAAATGCTGTTTGAAGCTCATGTTGATCTTCAAACACAACAGCTGGCGCCTTAATAACATAACTTCCTTCACGTAAAGAAGAGGTTTTTAAGACTGAAGTACCTAAATTACCCTTTAATGTTTTCAATCCACCATCACTTTTAAATGGCTTCGCAACCGTAGTAATAACATCTTCATCTAATGATTTTTCAATACCATCAACCCATTTAAGTTGGCCATTGTCTAATACAGGCTTTTGGGTATAACGGTTTAAACCAAGGCCACAAATAGTTTCAACATCTTCGTGTAACAAACCAGCATTAATTAATTCTTTAAACAATAACGCCATACCGCCCGCTTCTTGAAAGTGGTTAATATCAGCTTGTCCATTTGGATAAATTTTAGTAATTAACGGTACGGCATGAGATAAATCATTAAAGTCTTGAAAGTTAATAATAATACCGGCAGCACGTGCAAAAGCGATGATGTGCATAGTTAAATTTGTTGAACCGCCAGTTGCAAGTAAAGCAACAATCGCATTAACAATAGAACGTTCATCAACCATTTCACCAATTGGCATGTAATTGCCAGATTGCTGAGTTAAACGAGTTACTTGGCGAGCCGCTGCTTTTGTTAGTTCTTCACGCAATGGTGTATTGGGTGCAACAAAAGAAGCGCCAGGCAAGTGTAACCCCATCACTTCAACCACTAACTGATTAGAGTTTGCTGTACCAAAGAAAGTACAAGTACCAGCAGCATGATAAGAAGCTGATTCGGCTTCTAGTAAGGCAACCTCATCAACTTCACCTTGAGCGTATTGCTGACGTACACGCGCTTTTTCTTTATTTGGAATACCTGATGGCATAGGCCCTGCTGGAACAAATACTGTAGGTAAATGACCAAAAGTCATACTCGCAATAAGTAATCCTGGGACAATTTTGTCACATATACCAAGCATTAGAGAGCCATCAAACATATTGTGAGATAAACCAACAGCCGTTGCCATCGCAATAACATCACGACTCATTAAGCTTAAATCCATGCCCGGTTGACCTTGGGTTACGCCGTCACACATGGCAGGAACACCACCTGCGAATTGTGCTATACCACCCGTTGATTTAACCGCCTCTTTGATGATTTGAGGGTAAGTTTCATACGGTTGATGTGCACTTAACATGTCATTGTAAGCTGAGACAATGGCGATATCAGAGTGATTTAATCCCTTAATCGCTTGTTTATCTTCTTTGTTACAAGCAGCAAAGCCATGAGCTAAATTACCACAGGATAAACTTGCACGATGGACTGTACTTGATTTTGCTGCCGCTATTTTAGCTAAATACTCTTTACGAGTTGCAGCACTTCGAGCGATAATACGTTCGGTAATCTCTACTATTTCTTGTTTCATTGCTACTTTCATAAGTCTACTTCTTGATGTTTATCTGTTAGTTAATTTAATCAGCGATCTGTTAGATTGATATTTATCTACTCAGCCCAATACACTTGGGTATCAATACCCTCGCCTTGTAAAAAAGCTCTAATAGGCATTTCAAAAATATCATTTGTGCTAAGAGCTTTGTCTAACACTTGTTTTTTACTTGTTCCGCAAACATGTAAAAAGACATTTTCACTTTCCTTTAATGCGGCAAAGCTAAATGTGATACGTTGATGTGGTGCCGTTTTTGGTTCAACTTTCATTAATGAATTTTCATTAGTGATGTCTAAACCTTGTTCAATTTGTTCACTACAAGGAAACAATGATGCCGTATGCCCGTCTTCCCCCATACCTAAAATAACTACATCTAACGGTAATAATGCACTGTTAGCGGCAAGATTAAGATCAGCTAAGGTTTCTTCGCATAAATTTTCACCTTGTTTTAAATGGAAAAATTTGGCAGCTGATGCTTTGTTTTGTAATAAGTTTTCATGCACTAATCGGGTATTACTTGCATCAGAATTAATATCAACCCAACGCTCATCGGCCAAGGTGATTGTCACTTTTTTCCAATCAATCGTCTTATTAGAAAGCTCATTAAAAAAAACTTTAGGCGTTGAACCGCCTGAAACAGCAATACTTGCTTTGCCTTTTAAAGCAATTGCCGATTGTAATATTTGACTAACATTTTCTGCTAATGCTTGGTCTAATTGTTCTCGACTATTAAAATCATTTAAATGATACATATTTATTCCACCCACTGGCGATCATCACGTGCAATAAGAGATATAGAGGAAACAGGCCCCCATGAACCAGCTGCATATGGCTTAGGCGTTTCGTTTGTTGCTTGCCATGCATCTATAATACTATCAGCCCAAGTCCAAGCGGCTTCTACTTCATCACGACTAACAAATAATGATTGATTACCATTGAGTACTTCAAGCATTAAACGCTCATAAGCATCGATAACACGTTGGTCTTGATAAGTATCAGTAAAACTCAAATCAAGTTTGTTTTCCTGAATATTCATTTGTGAAGCGATACCCGGAATTTTATTCATCATTTGCAATTCAACGCCTTCATCGGGCTGCAAACGGATGGTCAATTTATTAGATGGTAAATCACTGTAACTATCTTTAAAAATATTATGTGGCTGCTCTTTAAAGTGCACAACTATTTCACTATGCTTGCCAGGCATACGTTTGCCTGTTCTTAAGTAAAAAGGCACACCAGACCAACGCCAGTTATCTATTTCAGCTTTAATTGCAACAAAAGTTTCAGTTTTACTTACTGTGTTTGCACCTTCTTCATTCAAATACCCCGGTACAGCTACACCATTTAAGAAGCCATCGGCATATTGGCCACGGACTGTTTTTTCTTTAACATTAGTACGATCAATTGGACAAAGCGCTTTCACAGCTTTTAATTTTTCAGCTCGAATGCTTTCAGCGCTTAAATCAGCCGGCGGCTCCATCGCTAAAAGTGATAGGATTTGCAATAAGTGATTTTGAATCATATCGCGCATTTGGCCAGCTTCATCATAAAAACCCCAGCGTCCTTCTATACCAACACTCTCAGCAACCGTTATTTGTACATGGTCAATGCTGTTTCGATCCCAGTTAGTGGTAAACAAAGAGTTTGCAAAACGCAGTACTAATAAATTTAAAACAGTTTCTTTGCCTAAATAATGATCAATACGGTAAATTTGATTTTCTTTGAAAAAGCGTGCTACCTGATCATTAATCACTTTTGATGACTCTAAACAGTGACCAATAGGTTTTTCCATTACAACACGATCATTATCTGCGATAAGGTTGGCATGATGTAAACCGTCACAAATATCACCATATATTGAAGGTGGTGTTGAGAAATAATAAACACGCGTATCATTACCTGATGACAATGTATCTGCTAAGTTTGTATATGCACTTACTTCTTTCATATCAAGTTGCTGATAAACCAAACGCGCCATAAAGCGTGCTAAAACGTCTTCATCAAGCGTCTCTTTTACAAAATTATTGATATTCTCAAGTACAATCGTTTTAAACTCTTCTAAGTTGTGTGTTTGACGAGCAACGCCAACAATTCGGCTTTTCTCATTAATTAAGCCACACGCTTCTAATTGATATAAAGCAGGTAATAATTTACGGCGAGATAAATCACCTAAAGCACCAAAAATAACGATTTCACTGGCAGATTGACAATCTAATTTATTCATAAAACTCTCTGACCTCGTATCTGAATATATTGCGGTTTTAATAACTAACTTATTCCTAAATGAAAACTTTGAATAATAAAGCTCATTTTCACAAAAGACACATTACTCGCAATAAAAATAAAACAGCATCACTGTAACTAAACTACATATACATCTAATTTAGCGCCTATTTGTTAATCGGTAAAGAACTTTTTGTAATTTTACTACATTTTATTCAAAAAAAGGCAAGAAAGGCAATAGTGTCAATAAAAACCTAAATGTATTTTGAAGTATGACCCCATAATTTTACATAAATGGTAAATACAACCCTTGTTTATTTATTAAACATTTGCAAATTTCATGCGTTTTGCATTATATTAGTACTAATTATGAAATAAAATTTCATTTTTCCTGTTACTTAACCAGAAAATAAATTACAGTAAGTACCTATAATAATAAAAGTGTAGCTGTTATTAGCTATTTAATTTCAATTGTATTACGCCAACATACTTGGCTTATATAAGTAGAGCTAGGATCACAAGATAATGAATATATTAGAAAAGATCACTAACGAACTAGACATCCTAAGTAAATCTGAGCGTAAAGTAGCTGAAGTTATACTCTCTTCACCAGGCACTGTTATTCACTCAAGTATAGCTGCGCTAGCTAAACAAGCGAATATAAGTGAGCCAACAGTTAATCGCTTTTGCCGTCGTTTAGATACTAAAGGCTATCCTGACTTTAAATTGCATTTAGCACAGAGTTTAGCTAACGGAACGCCTTACGTTAATCGCCATGTTGACGAAAATGATAGTGCCGAAGAATACACTGACAAAATTTTTGAATCGACCATGGCTAGTCTTGAATTAGCACGTAAAAGTTTAGATTCATCTTTGATCAACCGCTCAGTTGATGTGCTAACTCAAGCGAATAAAATTTCCTTCTTTGGTTTAGGTGCTTCCGCTATTGTTGCTCATGATGCACAAAATAAATTTTTCCGCTTCAATGTGCCTGTTGTTTATTTCGATGACATATTAATGCAACGTATGAGTGCTATAAACAGTCGTCAAGGTGATGTTGTTATTGTTATATCGCATACAGGTAGAACAAAATCATTAGTCGAAGTTGCCAGTTTAGCTAAAGAAAATGATGCCACCGTTATTGGTATCACAACAAACGGTACACCATTGGCTAAAGAATGTAGCATTGTATTATCTGTTGATGTTGCCGAAGACACTGACCTTTACATGCCGATGTCTTCAAGAATAGCCCAACTCGCTCTAATAGATGTACTCGCAACAGGGTTCACCTTAAGACGTGGAAGTAAATTTAGAGATAATTTAAAGAAAGTAAAAGATAGTTTAAGAAGTTCACGATTTGATCGTAAAGACTAAAATTTAAGTAAGTTGTTCAGTTCAAAGAACAGCTTACTATTTATAAAATCATTTAAAGATATTAAGGATTAAAATGCCTAGAAGAACGAAGATTGTTGCTACCCTTGGTCCAGCAACAGATGACAAAGCAAAATTGAAAGCAGTACTAGCTGCTGGTGTAAACGTAGTAAGACTTAATTTTTCTCATGGCGTGGCGCAAGATCATATTGATCGCGCTAACAATGTACGTGAAACTGCAAAAGAATTAGGTATTTATGTAGGAATATTAGGTGATTTACAAGGCCCTAAAATTCGTATTTCTACTTTTAAAGATGGTCCAATTAGAGTTGCTATTGGTGATAAATTTGAACTTGATGCCACTTTAGAGAAAGGCCAAGGTTGCCAAGAGAAAGTGGGCATTGATTATAAAAAATTAGTGCAAGATGTTAACACTGGCGACATTTTATTACTTGACGATGGCCGTGTACAACTTAAAGTGCTATCAACGTCTAACACGTCAGTGTTCACCGAAGTGACTGTTGGCGGTCCGTTATCAAATAATAAAGGGATTAACCGTCAAGGTGGTGGCTTAACAGCCCCTGCATTAACGGCTAAAGATAAAGAAGACATTAAAACAGCGGCAAAAATCAATGTTGATTTCCTCGCAGTTTCTTTCCCTCGTGATGCTGCCGATATGCGCGAAGCTCGTTTGTTAGCACAAGAAGCTGGCTGTGATGCACGTTTAGTATCAAAAATTGAACGTGCTGAAGCTGTAAATGATGACAAAGTACTAGATGGAATTATTTTAGCTTCTGATGTTGTTATGGTTGCCCGTGGTGATTTAGGTGTTGAAATTGGTGATGCTGAGCTTGTTGGTAAACAAAAACATATCATCACTCGCTCTCGTCAGTTAAACCGCGTCGTTATTACCGCTACACAAATGATGGAAACCATGATTGAACAACCTATGCCAACACGTGCCGAGGTTATGGATGTTGCAAATGCTGTATTAGACGGAACAGATGCGGTAATGCTTAGCGCAGAAACAGCTGCGGGTAAATATCCCGTTGAAACAGTCACTGCAATGGCAAACGTTTGTGTTGGCGCTGAAAAGCACCGTTCAGTAAATATTTCGAATCATAGAATGGATATAACCTTTACTGAAATATCTGAAACTGTTGCCTTATCAGCGATGTATGCGGCGAACCATTTAGATGGCGTTAAAGCGATTATTGCCTTAACTGAGTCAGGGCAAACTAGTAAATTGATGTCTCGTATCACTTCAGGTTTACCTATTTTCTCATTGTCTCGTCATGGTAAAACATTAAATAAAACGGCTATTTACCGTGGTGTTTACCCTATTGCTTTTGACTCAACTAACAGTAACGATGAAAGTTTGAGCGATGATATTTTAAAAGAAGTATGTAAGAATTCAGACTTAGTTGTTGGTGATAAAGTTATCTTAACCCATGGTGATTTAATGGAAACCGTTGGTGCTTCAAATACCTTGAAAGTATTGACCATTGCTAAAAAGCATTTAAGTTAATTTTAAAGGCTCTCTACTTGCTTAACTAAAAAGAGGTTAACTATTATTATAGTTAACCTCTTTTTTTCTTAACAAAATCAAGTTAAATTTAAAAATAACAACTCACGTTTATCTAAACTTTCATCCTATGCAGAGGTTTGCCAAGTCATGGTAATCTTAGCACCACCGTTAACTACATTACTAACTTCTAATTGCCCTTCGTGATTTCGGGTGATCTCTGCGCATAATGATAACCCAATGCCAGAGCCATGAGTCTTTGTGGTATAGAAAGGCGTTAAAACATTATCTAAATTAGCAAACCCTGGACCATTATCCATGATTTCAATCACTTGTTCATTTTTAGCCGAATAAATTGTGATATTTACTTTACTGATATCTTCAAGACACGCTTCTTGCGCATTTTTTAAGATATTGATGAGGATTTGCGCTACTTGATTGGCATCGCCGAAGCATTGATTATTACCTTGAAATTTCACTTGGCAGTTTTCATTTACCATCGCCTTCGCCTCTACTAATATCTCTGAAAAAGCAAACCACTTAGGTTGTGCTGGTGGTAACTGAGACAATTGACTGTATTGCTCAATAAAAGTCATCAAACGATCGCTACGCTGTTGAATTCGGCTCAATACTTTTCTTGTTTGGGCTTCATTTAACACCTCGCTACATAATAATGTATCTGCCATAGAGCTCATTGGCGTAAGTGAGTTTCGTAATTCATGGCCTAACACTCTAATTAAATTGTTTTGCGTGGTGCTTTGGTTTTTATTCAATAATTGTGAAATGTCTATGGCAGTAAATAACCAGTTGTCCTTTCCTTGTTGGACGTAACGAATACTTTGGCACTGCCATTTGTCATCATAAATAGGGTGAGAAAAATGATGTTCATTTAAATGAAAGCCTAAATCCTTTGCATTACTGCCAATAAGCATGGGTTGTTGTAATAACTCATTCATCGCGTCATTTCGATAAGTTAATTGAAGCTGATGATCAAATAAACAAACTGGCACCGACCATGAGTCTAATATATTAATGAGTAAATCTTTTATTGTTTGATTTTGCTCATTTTTATCGAAGCGATCATGAGCGAGTAAACTAATTTCTTTTTGTAACTCAAGTAGCAAGTTGTGTTTATGCTGCTTTTTAAAACGCAGACTTTGCTCTCCCTCACGTAATACTTGTGTAAAAGTAGTGAGTTGCATAATGGAGAGACACCAAAACTGATAACCTTTCCATGCTAACCAGACTAACGGATAGAATATAAAAAACAGCAAGGTTACTATTGCTAAGTTACTCCAACCCAAGCTCCAAGTGAGTGCCGCAGTTAATGATAAAATTATAATGACGGTAATGGATAAACCACTCACTAGCCATTTTTCATGACTCATACTTAATATCAAACTTTTCTAACCTTCGATAAAGTGCATTGCGGGAAATGTCTAATAGTTTTGCCGCTTCAATCACTTGACCTGACGTAACCGACATTGCTTTTTCGATTAGCTGTCGTTCAGCCTGTTCAAGTGGCTGTAATACCATAACATTTGAGTCAGTATCTGCAATATCTAACAGCAATTGTTGTGCTGAAATTTCATTACTTATTGCTAACAGAACTGCACGCTCTACAGTATGACTTAACTCTCGAATATTCCCTGGCCAGCTATGCCGTTTCAGTTTATCAATCGCGTCTTGGCTAAGGGTTAAGCCAGTCTTATGATATTTTGTACTAAATTGAGCGATAAAATTCATCGCCAAAGGCTGAATATCTTCTAAACGTTCACGTAATGGCGGTATGGTGATCACCAATGTGTTTAGGCGATAAAGTAGATCCTGTCGGAATTCACTTTTTGCTACAAGCTGATTTAAATCGGCATTGGTAGCGCTTATAAGTCTCACGTTAGTGGTTTGAGTTTGGCTAGATCCTAAGATCTCATATTGTCCTGTTTCAAGTACTCGTAAGAGTTTGGGTTGTAAAGGCAAAGGCAAAGAGCCAATTTCATCAAAAAACAAACTACCTTGATCGGCTAATTGGAACCGACCAACACGATTTTGTTTCGCATCGGTAAAAGCGCCTTTTTGATGACCGAATAACTCACTTTCAAATAAAGTTTCTGGAATAGCGGCCATATTGACTGAAATAAAAGGTGATGTTTGGCGATCAGATAATTGATGAATGCGTTCGGCCAATAGTGACTTACCTGTACCATTTTCTCCCAAAATTAGAACATTGGCGTCAGTAGGCGCAATTTGGGTAATTAGCTGTTCTATATCAAGCATACTTTTAGACTGACAAATCCAAGGCTTATTATCTTCTTGAGCCAGTAATTGTCGATAACCTTGGTTTTCATCTTTGATACGGGCAAAGCTAAGCTGTTGTTTAATACTTTTGAGCAGCGTTAACTTATTCCATGGCTTTTCAATAAAATCGCAAGCCCCCTGCTTTAAACCATTGACTGCAAGTTCAATTGAGCCCCAAGCGGTCATTAAAATAACTGGAATATTATGTGGTTGTAACTGTGAAAGAATATTTAGGCCTTCCTGTCCACTGGTTGTATCTCGGCTGAAGTTCATATCCAATAAGATTAAATCGGGCTGATGGCGAGTTGCTTTGATAATGACATCTTTAGCATTACACGCTTCTATAACCTGATAACCTTCAGCCATCAGCAGTAATTCGAGCGCTAAACGAATATCTTCATCATCATCAGCAACTAATATGGTGGCTTTATGTGGGTTCAAGCAAATCTCCATGCTTTTTAATAGTGGAATAAGTAACATTTGAGTAATAGGAAGAAGGCGATCTGTTGATCGCCTTCTAATTTAATAGTTTAGATTAAATCTAGGTTAGAAAGAAGTGTTAACAACTATTATTGACACTAGTCACAACGTAACGCCTGCATGGGATCAGAGCTGATAACACGCCATGCGGGCATAATAACGGAAAGCATAACAATTGTAATTAAACCAATATCAAGTAATGACATCGCTAACCAATTAAAGCTTGGTAACATTTCTAACTGTTGCTCTAATTGTTGATAACTAAATACAGAAGCAATGAATCCTAAACCTAAACCTACGACTAACATCCATAATGCATCTTTTAAAATAAAGTTTACCAGCTTCATTTGCTTAGCACCTGTTGCCATGCGCACAGCAAGTTCATATTTACGATGGTTAGTGGTCATTTGTGTTAACCCCGCTACACCGATTGCTGCAAGAAATAAGGTTAAACCTGTCATTGCAAGAACTACCCATAAACTAACCCTTTGATTTAACGTTTGTTGTTGCCAAATGTCTGTTATTGGTCTAACTTGCAAATTTGCTAAACGTGGGAATTGGCGTTTTAATTCAGCATCAATCATTTCTGCTGACATGGTTTTTCCTTCAGGCATCATTACGGTAAACTGTAAGTTACTACCTGCATCAATACGGTGCGAATACACTGCAGGTAATCCCAGAGGATCGGATATACCTGTTTGACTGATGGTATTAGCTACTACACCAGTAATAATTAACGGTGGTTGTTCAGAAGTCTGACTTAACTGTATTGCTTTACCGATAACTTCAGCATTTGTTAAGTTTGCAAACATAGTTTTAGCCATATTTTCATCAATCACAATACGGTCCTCGTCATTGTCTATTTGAGCTTGGGTTAAATTAGCACCGGCTAGCATTTCTATGCTAAAAGTACTGAAAAAATCACGGCTTAAACTTCTAACTTGATAGATAACACGCTGACCATTATTTTCTTGATCTTGAAACGCACGAACTTGTAAAGAATCTGAAAGTGGTGCGAAGTCAGGAATGATCACATGGCTATTAGGTACTTGGCTTTCAATTAGGGCACTAATGTCAGTTAATAAAGTTTTTACTTCGCTGTTCTGATATTTCTCCCAATCTCTCAACTGAGTAACATACTCATCATCAGCGATATCAATTGTGACATTAAAGCTATTACCCAGCTCATAACCTAAATTTTGGTAAACTGCTTGGTAACTTTGCATGGTTATCATTACAGAAGCAGTAAGTAACACAGAAGCGATGGATAATTGCACCACCATCAGCACACGACTTAGCCATTGGTTACTTTGCGCTTGTATACCTTTCCCACTACTATTTAAGTTGTTTGCTAACGCTTTTTTATCAATGTCTACTAAGGCTAAAGAGCTAAATAAAACACTGAGTATTAAGATGATCACGACAGAGGCTATTATGGTGGTGATATTAATCCCAATGGCATCAATCATTGGCATGCTATCACCGGCGATGAGTGGTAAACTTTTTAATGCCCAACCTGTTACTAATAAGCCGGTAATCGCGGCCAATAAAAAGCTGGGTAAATTTTCCAGTAAAACTAACGTTCTAACTTTTAATAAACTGGCACCCAAACTGATTTGAATGGCAAATTCCTTGGTTCGTCCCTGATAATGAGCAATAAATAAATTAAGTAAATTTAATGTTGCCATTAATAGCAGACCGATAACAGCTGCAAATAAAGCAATGATCAAGCCTTCTGTTTCACCTAACATATTGCTGCGATAGCTTTCTACAATCACTTCTTTGTTAGTATTAGTAAGGAAATCTAAAATCATTTGACGCATGTCACCTTCGACATTTTGGGTAATATAGTCAATTAGCCATTCATCGGTTTGTGCCAGAGTTGGCAGTTTTGCTTGACCATTTAGGGATTTAACAATTAAGGAATCAATTTCATTACTGATATTGCCAATATTATCTGGTTGTGATTTTATTTCGTTCAAATCAGTAATAAACCACACTTGCTGATTTAAAATCTCTTGGCTGCTATTAATCGCCATTACATCTTCAATAACACCTGCGATGATGTAATTTTGGTTGTTGGCTTTCAATTGTTTGCCAAGTACCGATTTAACACCACCATAAGCTGACTGCCATAAAGATTCAGAGATCCAAACATATTTGGCTGGCGATGCCATCGTAATGTCGTCACCCAATAAAAGCTTTGCGCCTAAAACATTTAAAATATTATTTGAAGCATTATAGCCCGTTGTAGGATAAATAATTTCATTAATAGCGATATCTTGGTCATTAGCCGTAATACCTGCCCATTCACCAAGATCAGCAAAACGCTCGCTAAAGGCAGCCAAACGGTTCATATTCCAATAAGAAACACTTAAGGTTTCTGACATTTTGAATCGATACTCAAACGTCTGTAATGAACCTTCATTTTTTACCCCTTGTAATGGCTGATATAGAAGAGTTGAAGAAATGGCGATAACACTAAGTACTGCACCTAACGTTAACCCTAAGGTTAAGATCAAGGGAATACTTAATCTTGGCAACGAGAATACCCTAGCTACGCCATTAAATAAGGCTTTTTTCATTAAACTCATGCGACCCCCTTCAAAAGTTGTTTAGACTGTTGTTCGGTAAGTATCTGACCATCCAATAATTGAATTTGACGATTCGCGCAACGTGAATAACGACTATCGTGCGTTACCATGACGATTGTGGAGCCATCTTTATTAAGTTGCTCAAGTAATGCCATGACCTGATCACCATTTTTACTGTCTAAATTACCTGTTGGCTCATCAACCAAAATCAAATCAGGTTTGCCCACCAAAGCACGTGCAATGGCAATACGTTGCTGCTGTCCACCGGAAAGTTGATTAGGTCGATAGTTTTGACGATGTAACATATCCACTTGCGTTAAAACCTCTTCAACACGCTGTTTTATCTCATTTTTACTAGTACCGCGATGCTCAAGCGGCAAGGCTACGTTTTCAAAGACAGTAAGACTGTCAATTAGGTTAAACGACTGAAAAACATAACCAATATGTTCATTACGAATTTGTGTACGTTGATCAACTTTTAAACCTAAAGTATTAATGTTTGCTAGTTGATAATCGCCTTCACTAGCAGAATCCATCAATCCCATAATAGACAGTAGTGTAGATTTACCACAACCTGATGGACCGGTAATCGCTACAAATTCACCTTTATTGATTTCTAACGAAATACCTTGTAGTGCATGTGTTTCTATTTGTTGTCCATCGTAGCGTTTGTGAATATTGTTCATTTCAACGACTTTGTTCATGATAGTTTCCTTTTCCTGTTTTAATTAGTTCTACTTTGTAAGTAATTAATCTGTAAGTGACTATTGTGTTAGAGATAGTTGTTTGAATTTGTTGTATTTACTTGTATCAGAGCTAACAATCTCTTCACCTGATGTTAAACCTTGGTTAATAATTAAATTGCCTTGCGATAACTCACCAAAACGAATGTCTCTTTGCTCGACTGTGTCAGCTTTTGTGCGAACAAATACCGATTGCTTGCTGCGCGGTCGTAATCCAGCAACTTGTGGGATGTATAAAGCATCCGTTTGATGTTTAACAAAAACCTGTGCAGAAATCGCTAAAGATGGACGAGCGTTTGATGTTAACTCGCCATCAAGCACCGCTTCGGCCAGAACGGAGCCATTAGTTACTACGCTTTCAATACGAGAAATGTGTGCGCTTATAATGCCTTTTTGGGTATCAATATTTACTTTGGCATTAATATCAATTTGATCGGCTTGCTGTTGAGGTAAGCGAATACGGGCAATTAATTTTTTATCGCTGCCCACTTTTGCTAATGATTCTCCTAACTGAACACTTTGCCCTAACTCAACCTCTAAGGTTTGCAATGAACCTGTAATACCTGCTTTTACTTGCATGTCATCCAATTGCTTTTCTAGTAAAGTAACTTGTGACGCTTCTTGAGTAATGGTGATATCGCGTTGCGTTAGCTGATAGCTTTGCATTTCAATAAACTGTTTATATTTTTCTTTTTCAAACACTAAGCGATTGCTTTCTTGCTTAACTGCCAGTTTTGCTCTTTGTAACTCAATTTTTGATGCTACACCTAAACCCATTAACTCTTCATTTACAGATAATTCAAGTTGAGCTTTTTCAATTTCAGCTTCAATATCCGCAATGCGGCCTTGATAATTTAAACGTTCGCTGTGCTGTTCATACTTAAATGCTTCACGTTGTGCTTGCTGCTGGGCTAGCTCGCCACGAGCTTCGCTAACTTCCTGCTCAAGTTTTGGATTAAACAAATGCAAAATTACCGTCTCTGGCGTTACTTTGGTACCCGGACGTACCAATATTTGTGAAACCTTACCTAACGCTGGCGCAGTTAATAAACGCTCTTTAGCCGAAATTAGTTCACCATAAGCATTGCTATAAACATCTAGAGCGCCTTGCTGAACTGTTTGAAAATTCAAACTAGCTGCGGAAACTGATTTTACAGATTTACCAGACACCGAGTAAGCGGCATAAGCTAAGAGTAAAACAAACAGAGATATAGCTGCCCGTTGATTCCAAGTCTTTTTTGTTTTCAGTTCAATTTTCATAATAAATGTGAATTCTAAGCATATAATTTCATTTAGTATTGAAAGTATCGTGCCAAAAACACAAAGCAATAAAAATCAGTCACTTAACTAGTGACTGTTAATTAATACCTTTAAGGTGTGTTCGCTATTGTAGAGGTAATGTTCGAAAATGATAACGTAATTGGAATAGCTAAATATTGGGGTTAGCTTGTAGCCAGCAAGGTGTTAATGATTCTTTTACAGAGATATCATATTGTTCAATAGTACCTTGGTATTACTCACTCTTCTCGAAATGCTTCAGCGTTTAGGTGATGTCTATTTAACAATTTATAAAATTCCGTTCTATTTCGCTGTGCTATTCTCGCAGCTTGGGAAACATTACCAGCAGTTAGTTTTAATAATTTGGCCAAGTAATCTCGTTCAAATTGATCTCTAGCGTCCTGAAAAGATGGTAATTGAGCAGTTTTTTCGCGTAGTGCACTTCTTATTAAAGTGGTATTAATTAATGGCTCTGTGGATAATGCAACACTTTGCTCAACTACATTTTGTAACTGGCGAATATTGCCTGGCCAAGGTGCGCTAATAAGTAATTCCATTGCCTCAGTTGAAAAACCCTTGATATTAATGGGTGAGTTAACTTCAACATGCCTGAGAAAATGTTGAGCTAATAATGGAATATCTTCCCGTCGTTGTGAAAGTGGCGGCAATTCTAGTTCAACAACATTAAGGCGATAATATAAATCTTCTCTGAAGGTTTTATCTATGATTGCTTGCTGTAAATTTTTATGGGTAGCAGAGATAATGCGCACATCAGTTTTTATTGACTGAGTACTCCCTACTGGGCGAACTTCCTTTTCTTGCAGTGCTCTAAGTAACTTCACCTGAAAACTCATTGGCATATCGCCTATTTCATCAAGAAATAAAGTCCCTCCATTAGTCGCCTCGAATAAGCCAATATGATTTTTAGTTGCTCCTGTAAATGAACCTTTAGTATGTCCAAAAAGTTCCGACTCTAAAAGCTGTTCAGGGATAGCAGCACAATTTATTGCGGTAAAAGGTTTTGTTCTACGCTTACTTGCTTGGTGGATAGCGTTTGCTAATAATTCCTTACCCGTGCCACTTTCACTATGAATTAATAAACTAAAATCACTTTTTGCTACTTGATTCGTTTGTTTCAGCAATGACTCCATGACTGCACTTCGGCTAATAATATTGACGCGCCAGGCAGAGTCCTTAACAGTATTTTGAGATATTGACGGTTGAAGCTGAATCGCTTTTTGTACTGTTTCTAATAACTCTTGGCTTTCAAAGGGTTTAGTCAAAAAACTGAACACACCTTGTTTAGTCGCATTAATTGCATCAGGAATGGTGCCGTGAGCGGTCATTATAACCACAGGCATATGAGGATGCTGCTGTCTTATTTGTTCAAACAATGCCATTCCATCCATGCCTTCCATACGTAAATCACTAATAACCATATGAGGATGAAAACTTTTTAAAATCCCTAATGCAATTTTTGCACTGGCAGCGGATTCAACATGATAATTAGCGGCAGAAAGTCGAATCCCCAATAACCGTAATAAACTCGGGTCGTCATCAACGATTAATATTTTTTTCTTAACTTGGTTTTCACTATTGCTCATTTTTTTTACTGCCCATGCTCACTAATAGCTTTTTCAATTTTCTTAAGCTGTATAATTTTTTTGTTAAGTTGGTTTATAGTTTTCTTAGACGCAGTGATTTCACGTTGTTGAGCTGTAATCATCTCTTTAGATTGTTTGTAAGCCCCTTTATAATTATTGAGTTGTTCTAATATCAATAATTGTTGGTTAAGTTGATCTTTTAGCATAATAACGAAAGCTAAATCAGAAGCATTAAAAACGGAGTGTTCATGTGACTCTAACGAATAATTATTTAGTTGAGCTTTCGCTGTGTAAGGATTGTGAATAGGAGAATTCGGCAAACTATATAACATAATTAATTGCATATTTGCTTTAACTAAACCGGACTGTTTATTTCTTTTTTGTCGTGATATCTCTTGTGAAATCTCTTCTTCATTTAAGCTTTTTATCCATAAATAATAGTGATTAAACTCAACATTTTCTTTACTTAATTCTGGTAATAACTGACAACCACTTATAAACAGTAAACTGCTAAAAACAATAAAGAAACCACTATATTGCATGGCTCTATTACATAGCTTACGAAGGTAGAACATAGGTAGTATCATTGTTTTTTCTCAACCCTTATTGCTCTAGGTAATATAACCTGTACCCAAGTACCTCTGTTATTGTCATTATTATTAGTGTTTTTGTTAACTATATTTATGTCACCATTGAGTCGCATTAATAATTCCTTAACAATGGTAAGACCCAGTCCGCTCCCTTTTATTTGACTATTTTCTGGTGCTGGACCTTGATAAAAAGCATCAAAAACTCTATTTTCAATTTCAGGGGAAATACCAGGACCATGATCGATAATTGATAGTTGTAATTCTTTGTCGATAAAACGGCTTAAGATTTCAATACTGCTATTTTCTGGAGAATACTTAATAGCATTAGATAAGATATTATCGAGTACTACCTTTAATTGTTTTGCATTGCTGTAAAAGAAAATACTGTCAACATCTTGTTTAATTGTGATTTTCTTACGCTTAATATCTAATTTATGGTCTGCTAATACACTATTCAATAACGGTTGTAAGTAAACCTTTTCACTATCTTGCAAACTGGTAGAATCTAAAACAATATTAAAATCGAGCAGATCTTCAATTAAACGCTGTAATCGATTCACACTATCTTTCAGTATATGGCATATCTCTTGTTGCTCGTCATTCAACTTACCCACACTGTTATCATAGAGCAATTCTGTTCCTTCTCTGATTGCCGCCAATGGCGTTTTTAATTCATGCGATATGTGACGAATAAAGCTAGACTTTTGTAATTCAAGTGCATGTAATCGCAAACGCATTATCTCAAGTGCATCAGCAATTTCTGTTATTTCTGGTGAGCCTTTTAGCTCAATTTTCTTTTCAAAATCACCTTTCTCTAAAGATTGAATTTTTTCTATCAATAATTTTAATGGTGTGGTTATTAAAAATATAAATAATCCTGCAATAACAAATGTAGTAGGAATGATAAGCAAACTAACAAGCATAGTACTGCTTACTTGATCAGCCGTTATCTTTATTTGGTTTGCCCTAGTGTTAATTAAATCAATACTGCGTTGATTTATACTTCGACTCACCTTCGCTAAAGCGACAAAATGTGACTGAATAACTTCTAGTGAATTATCTGCGATAGGTTTATTAGCTATTAAATCATGAATTAGAGTAATAATAGAAGAAAAGTCTTGGCTATATTTACTTAATTCTTCATCAAGATAAGCTAGCAACTTGCTATTGACTAGTTTTGTTATTTGTAATTCTTGTACTAGATAATCCGCTTTTAATTCTTCATCTTTTAACACTAAGAATTGACTCGCAACTCGTTCTAACTTCAACTGTTTTTCATTTAGTTCTCGGTTGAAAGTTGTTAGTTCCGCTACAGAAAATATTGATTCGGTGGCCTGTTTCGACATTTGGTTAACCTGTACCGCACTGTAAATTAATGCAATAACTAAAGGCAAGGCTACTAAGGTAAACCCCAATAGGGTTAATTTTTTAATTGATAGAGCACCTAAAGTGAAAACACTATCAAGTGAATTAATAGTTTTAAGTTTTTTTGTACACACTATAGATATCATTCCTAATATATTTTTTTAAAAACGCTTAACAACGCCTTTTTAAGCGATATTTGGACCAAAAACAAGACTGTCGCCAAATAGCGACAACGATTAATTTTAACAGTTATTTCTATTAACTACTGATTTTTAATTGATTTTTTTTCTGAATTTTAGAATAGTAAAACTCAAATTATTTATAAAATAATAACTGTCTCCAATTAGCAACAGTTATATGATTCATTCCAACATCCAATAAGATTAATACCTGCAAATTCATTGAGTTAACAAAATGGCACAGCTTGTGCTGTATTCAGATAGAAATAAAATAACGCGTAATTTATACGCATTACTCTTTAAGGAATGAAAATGAAAGGTATTAGTTTGATTAAAGTAACATTGGCTATTTTTGCAACAACATTACTATCTTTAACTGTGAGTGCAGAGGAAGATGTAAAAACAAAACAAATAACAACCGATTCATCAGTAACACAACAAGTACAATTTTCTAAATTAGATTTGGATAAAAATGGATTGCTTAACGAAGCGGAAGTTGCAACAGATAAGTTACTTCATGACGCTTTTGCTAAGGTTGATATAAATGGCGATGCCACTATCAGCAAAGCTGAATACTCCAATTTTATAAAAACACAATAATAAATAATCGTTTACTCTCGTAGTTTCCGGCTGCCCCAACCCTTTCAGCCGGCTTTTTTAAGGTACTATAATGACAGATACAACGTCACGTTTTATACAGATGGATAACTGGATATTTGAAATCAAATCGGTTCGTGCGATCCGAGTTGATAATTATGGAGAGCCATACAGTGCTATTGCTAATTTTAGCTTTAATGGCAACAACGCCTACATTGACGGCTTAATGACCCGTGAAGAACAAGACTTCAGCAAAGAAGACTATAAAGTATTTTATCGTATGTGCCAAAAACTAGGTATTAATCAAGCTCAATTTGATCGTTTTAAGGGCAACGAATTCAAGCTAGACACTATCGAAGTCGCGCCAATCAAAAAAGAAACGCCTCAGTTAAAGCTAGTTCGTTGATAATAGTATAAAGACAACAAATAACAACGCCTCTTAAGTAGATTTATAAATAACAAAATTATTTATGATATCTTTTATAACCAAATAATTTGTAGTATAAAAAGTTTTTTTTGATCTAAGTAAAACAATTTTACTTAGATCTGCGTAAAGAATATATTGAGATAAATAAATAGTTAATTTGAAACTTTTATTCTTGATAATTCAGCAAAAGGTTTAAAAATAATGACAAAGCCATTTTCGCAAGCATGTGAGAACAACAAACAACCAATACTTGAAGTTTTAAGTCGTACTTTGGTAAATAACAAACATGTTTTAGAAATAGGCTCTGGCACTGGGCAACATGCCGTTTATTTTGCTAAAAACTTACCTTTTCTAACATGGCAAACTAGTGATTTAGCCATTAACCATGAGGGTATTAACCAGTGGATAGATGATTTTCCTTCACCAAATATTAGGCAACCTCTGGTCATTGATTTAGCAAATAAATTGTCATTATCTGATAACACCGATGCCATGTTCACTGCTAATACCTTACATATTATCAGTTGGTCGTTAGTACAGATGTTTTTCAATCTGGTAGAAAGCCTTTTAGCTAAAAACGGAGTACTGTGTATTTATGGGCCGTTTAACTATCAAGGTAAATATACTAGCAAAAGCAATGCTAATTTTGATCTTTGGTTAAAAGCGCGTGATGTTGATAGTGGTATTCGTGATTTTGAAGCAATTTGTCAATTGGCTACAAATGCAGGTCTATTGTTACTAGATGATGTTGTAATGCCTGCAAATAACCACTTACTAATTTTTCAAAAAATAGATAAGTAAATACTGTACCTATTGGCATTCCTTTATTCATGGTATTCCTCCTTTAGTTTCCAAGGTAGGAAATATAAAAGCTAAAATATAAACTCATAGTCAGGTCAGACGCTTTAATTGTTTAATGGAGAATAAAAAAACAAATGATAGTGTAAGACCTGTTTATAAGTTAATAATTAATACTCGCTACTCTAAGACGAGTATTTTCATGTTGAAAAGCTAGTTAAAAAAACAATATTGCTAATATCGACTTATCTGTTTTCAATAGCGCTATTTCACACTCCCTTTTCAGCCGTATTTTTTATCGATGAAGAACGCCATAAATAAAACAGTGCAGGTAAAACCAATAATGCCAGAATCACCGCACTCAACATGCCACCAACCATAGGTGCAGCAATGCGACTCATCACTTCTGAACCTGTGCCTGTGCCATATAAAATAGGCAATAGACCAACAATAATGGCTGCGGCTGTCATCATGACTGGGCGAACCCGCATGCCTGCACCTTGTAGTACTGCCTGAAGTACATGCTCTTTAGTAGTAGTAATATTGCTTTCATGATGATCTCTAAGCATTGATTGATAGGCTTGATTTAAATAAACCAGCATGATGACACCTATTTCTACAGCAACCCCTGCAAGTGCTATAAACCCAACACCAACAGCAACAGAGAAGTTGTAACCTTCTATATACATTAACCAGGTACTTCCCACCATAGCGAGCGGCAAAGTCCCCATGATCATCGCAACTTCGATAACATTTCTAAAATTTAAGTACAGTAAAATAATAATGATAAATAAGGTTAACGGCACAACATAAGCCAACTTAGCTTTAGCACGTTGCATATATTCATATTGACCCGCCCAAGCGATTGAGTAACCTGCAGGAAGCTGCAGTTTATCAGCAACAATCTTCTGCGCATCAACAACATAAGTACCAACATCAACACCTTCAATATCTATAAAAGTCCAACCATTTAACCGAGCATTTTCAGATTTAATCCCAGGGGGACCATCTTCAATAAAAACATTAGCCACGTCACCTAATGAAATACGTTGTCCATTAGGGGTCACTATGGGCAGTAAGGATAATGTCTCTGGAGAGTCTCGATAGTCTTGAGGATAACGTAAGCTTACCGGATACCTTTCTAATCCTTCAACCGTTTTAGTAACATTCATTCCGCCAATAGCTGTCGCAACCACTTGTTGTATTTCAGCGATATTTAAACCGTAACGAGCAGCCTTTGCCCGTTGAATATCTACTTTGACGTAACGACCACCTGCAACTCGCTCAGAGTATACGGAAGCAGTTCCCGGCACATCGATTAATATATCCTCTAACTGCATACCAATATCTTGAATAATAGCTAAATCAGAACCCGCAATTTTTATCCCTACCGGTGTTTTAATACCTGTAGCTAACATATCAATACGGGTTTTAATTGGCATAACCCAAGCATTAGTTACACCTGGCAGTTTTACTAAAGCATCTAATTCTTTTTTCAAACTTTCAGGGGTAACGCCTTCACGCCACTGTTCATGTGGTTTAAATTGGATAAAGGTTTCTATCATGGTAAGAGGCGCTGGATCTGTTGCCGTTTCAGCTCGCCCCACCTTACCAAAAACTGTTTGCACTTCTGGCACTGTTTTGATTAATTTGTCCGTTTGTTGCAATAACTGTCTTGCTTGCCCTATTGAAATACCTGGATAAGTGGTTGGCATATACATTAAGTCACCTTCATCAAGTGGTGGGATAAACTCACTGCCAATCTTATCTAATGGATATAGTCCAATAGCAAGCACAGCTAATGCAGCTAATAATGTCATTTTAGGAAAACGTAAAACGGCCTTTAAAGCAGGCAGATATATGAAAGTCAAAAACCTATTTACTGGGTTTTTATTCTCTGGTAGTACTTTCCCGCGAATAAAATAGCCCATCAATACGGGCACTAAAGTAATAGCCAATGCCGCTGAAGCCGCCATAGCATAGGTTTTTGTAAACGCTAACGGCGCGAACATACGCCCTTCTTGCGCCTCTAAAGTAAAGACAGGAACAAAACTAACAGTGATAATCAATAAACTAAAAAATAACGCAGGTCCAACTTCACTCGCAGATTCCACCACAACTTGCCATCGATTCTCGTTCGTTAAAGATTTTCCTTGAACTGTGAGCCGTTCCATATGTTTGTGCATATTCTCTATCATGACAATAGCACCATCTATCATGGCACCAATTGCAATAGCAATACCACCCAGAGACATAATATTGGCATTTAACCCCTGCATGTGCATAACGATAAAAGCCGTTAAAATACCAACAGGCAGACTGACTATCGCAACTAAAGATGAACGCACATGAAATAAGAAAATAATGCAAACAAGCGCAACAACGCCAAATTCTTCTAACAACTTAAAGGCTAGGTTATCTACGGCTCTCTCAATTAGCGCAGAGCGGTCATAAACAGGGACAATTTCAACACCATCAGGCAAGCCCTTTTTAAGTTGTTCAAGCTTTTCTTTTACGCCAGTAATCACTTGCTGGGCATTTTCACCAAAGCGCATTACCACAATACCGCCTACTGTTTCACCTTCACCATTAAGTTCAGCAACACCTCGACGCATTTGTGGTCCTGTGCCTATATCTGCGACATCTTTTAACAATAACGGCGTACCATTTTCATTGACACCTAAGGGAATATTTTCCAAATCTTCAACACTTTTCAGGTAACCAGTAGCTCGAACCATATACTCGGCTTCTGCCATTTCAATAACCGAAGCACCGATTTCTTGATTACCTTGCTTAATTGCCATTTGAATATGTGAAAGCGGAATACCAAAAGCACGCAATTTATCTGGGTTAATTATTACTTGGTACTGTTTAACCATACCGCCAAGAACAGAAACTTCAGATACCCCAGGAACAGTTTGTAACTCATATTTTAAGAACCAATCTTGTATACTGCGCAGTTGGCTCAAGTCATGTTGACCCGTTTTATCAACCAGCGCATACAAATAAATCCAACCAACGCCTGTCGCATCAGGCCCTAATTGAGGCTTAGCATCGCTAGGCAAACTAGCTGCCACTTGGCTTAAATATTCAAGAACTCTCGAGCGCGCCCAATACAAATCGGTACCTTCATCAAAAATCACATAAACATATGAATCTCCGAAGAAAGAATAGCCACGCACCGTAACAGCACCGGGTACTGACAGCATCGCCGTAGTCATAGGATAAGTCACCTGTTCTTCAACCACTTGTGGCGCTTGTCCAGGGTAACTAGTTTTTATTATCACTTGAACATCAGACAAGTCTGGCAGTGCATCAATAGGGGTTTTATTGACAGAATATAAACCTACGCCTACCAACAAAACTGTTGCCAGCAAAACAAAAAAACGGTTTCCTACTGACCAACGAATAATAGAAGCAATCATGATAGTTAAACTCCTATACTAGTGGTTTGAGTGATCAACAGTAGGCTCTTCTTTGATAAAAGAGCTTTCTGGTACTTCACTGGCTATTAACGGTGAAATATCAACAATAACGAAGTTTCCTTCATGAATTTCAAAGGTAAATTTAACCTGCATTCCTTGACTAAGCCCCGCTAAACTGACTCCATCGGTTGTAATAAAATCGACTGTTGCTGCTGGTCTTCCCCATTTTTCAATGGCTGCTCGACTGATATTGATCATGCCGTGATCGATCATTAATGAGTTGATAGTACCCGTCACTGAAGCAGAAGAAACAGCAGAGCTTGCGTTGTTACTCGTAGAATCTGAGTCTTGCGTCATATCCATTTCACTCATCGCATTTGAATCGTCATGATTCATACGTTTAAAATCAGATGATTTACTTGATTCTGAATCAAGTAAAAATTGTGCAGAGCTAACTATTTTTTCACCCTCGCTAAGACCTTCTAGAATCTCTACACTTTCACTGTCATATCGGCCTACTTTTACTGCAACTGATTTAAAACTACCTTCGCCTAAGGCTAAAACAACCCTATCTTGGTTACCTGTTCTAATTAAAGCTTCCTTAGGAATAAGCAAAGCACTTTCATCACCTGTGGTGTGTATAGCAATTTGAGCAAACATATTTGGTTTAAATTTACCGTCTTCATTTTTAAAACGCAGTCTAACTTTGACGGTACGTGTTTTAGCATCAAGAGTTGGGTAGATGTAATCGACTTGTCCTTGCCACATTCTTCCGGGTAAATAATCAAGCGTCATAGTAACAGGCGTTCCCATTTTTACTTGCCCAGCTTGTCGTTCAAACACTTCGCCTTCAACCCAAACTTCTGATAAATCACCAATAGACATCAACGTAGAGCCGGGCTTAACAAAAAAGCCTTCTCTAATTTTTAAGTTTTCAACAACGCCATTTTGTGGTGCGTAAAAGGTTATGTTCTGTTGAACTTTTCTTGTTTTTTTCAGCTTTGCTATCGCTGATTTAGGTAGCTGTAAAGCCGCTAGGCGATTCTGCGCTGCACTAATTAACCGAGTGTTTTTTCTATCTAACGCCAACAATAATTCTTCTTGGGCATTAACGAGCTCAGGTGAATAAATTTCATATAAGGGCTGATCTTTCTTTACCGGATCGCCAATGGCTTTAACATGAAGTTTTTCAATCCAGCCTTGTACTCGTGGGTGAATATGGACCAATTTATCTTCGTTATAGGTGACATAACCCACGGTATTGATTTGTGTGTGTAACGACTTATAACTAACCTCTGTTGTACGAACACCCAAGTTATTTATTACATCAGACGAAATTCGAATAGTGCCAGCACCTTCATCTGGTCCTTTACCACTATCGTCATACACTGGTACTAAATCCATGCCCATAGGCGACTTACCTGCTTTATCTCTTCGGTAATTAGCATCCATTGGCGCAACCCAGTATAGAGGTTTCTTTTCTGCTGATGAAGCACTTGTAGCAGGTTCACTTCCCGTAGGCATTAACACGGTATAAGCACCAAAAGAGAGAACGCTGCCGATAATCATCCCCATGATGATTGGTTTAATATTCGATGTAGAGGTGTTAGAGCTCATTATTTTTCTCCCGAAATAGCCATATATTTGTTGCTATTGGTAAATTCTGTATTGTTTGTAGTCATTGCGGCCTTAATACTGCCAAGGAAAAGATAATTTATTTCAAGTCGTATTTTTTGCTCTTCAACATCTAGTGTTAGTTCATCAATTTCAGCATTCAACACAGCAATACGTGAGCGAACTACTTCAGAAAAATCTCCATCGTCATTGGTATATGCCGTTAGCGATGCTTCTGCTTGATCATGTATCTGAGGTAGTAACTTTGATCTGTATAGATCTTGTCTGTCTTTTAAGCGCAGTAATCTTCCCTTTGTACTTGAATAGGAACCTAATAATTGCCTAAGCAATAATAACTTTTCTGTTTTTACCGCTTCTGTTTTAGATATAGCAGACTGTACTTCTTTATCTTGTCGATTTTCAGTAAAAATCGGCAGATCAAATGTAACACCAACAGAAAACAGATCTGCTCTACTTCTACCCATAGGATCATCTGCGCGATAACCATAACTAGCACTTACGCCCCATTCAGGTTCATATTTTTGTTTTGCTAGCTCGATACCTGTTTTTGTTGCGTTAACTTTTTTATCAACAGCAACAACTGATGGATGACTTGAAAAGTAACGAACCAACTCTTGAGGTTGTAACCAGTGCTTAGTTTGGACTAAATCAGAATTTAACAATTCTATCTGTGGAATCTGCTGACTAAGCACAATATTATGTAATGAAATATCAGAGTACAAAGCAGCTTCTTCTGTTGAATGATTTGCCATTACTTTTTTATTCGACTTTTCATTAGGTAGTCGTGTTAACCACTGAGATAACATGCCTTCATATCTATTTTTCTGTTGAGCTAATTTATCTAATCGATCTTCTAACCGTGTAAGTTCTAGTTGCGCTCTCACGATATCTTGCTGACGAGTTTTACCTAATGCAGATGAATAACTCGCTTCAGCAACATCTGCTAACTGTTCAAATAAAGACCTGTTCTTTTCAATTAACGCAATACTCTGCTGCACTCTGTAGGCATCTAACCATAAGCTACCTACCGTAACAGCCACCTTGGCTTCTCTATCTTGCCGTTGGTAAGGGAACGCTTCACTTTGAATTCTAAGTTGCTGGCTCTTAATGTCTAAGGTGTCACCACGAGGGAACATCTGCGCAATACCTATCTTGGCCTGAGTCATCGCTTCCTGAGCAAAATCAAAGCCATTAGTGGGTAAATTTGCTAAACCAATAGAAATTTTAGGATCTGGAAGCGTATTAACTGCTGTGCTCATTGATTCAATAGCTCGTTGTTTGTGAATATTTCCCGTAAGCCAAGGGTCATACTTTTGAGCTGACTTTATTGCCATTTCAAAAGATAAAGTACTTTCAATATTCGATAACGGTTGTTGCGCAGAAAAAACAGATATACAAAAAAATGAGAGTACTCCTACCCCGCATTTTGTGCGAATTTTACTATTAATATTCTGTTTACTCATTAGAACTGTTCCTCATACGATTCAACACTAGAATAGATTTCAAAGGATCCATCAGACTTCAAAAGTAGAACTCTATATGGTTGGAATTTATCACCCATTTCCATTCCAGGAGAACCTAAAGGCATTGCAGGAACTGACAATCCTATGACACTTTCATCGTGTTTTTCTCTCAAGAACTGTTGGATGAATTTTGCAGGTACATGTCCTTCAAAAACATAACCATCATTTGAAATTGCCGTATGACAAGAACGATATCGTGGCTGAATCCCTTTCTTTACTTTAATGATTGAAACATCATTTCTGTTATGAATTTTGGATTGAAACCCATTGTCATCAAGATGGTTTATCCATTTTTTGCAACAACCACAAGTAGAACTTTTATAAACGTCTAAGACTACTGGTTGGGGCATCGCACTAGTCGTTTCAGCTTTAACCACGTCAATGTCAGAACAACTGGCGATCAATGTAACTGCAGCAAAGGTAGCTAAGCTTTTTAAAATATATTTATTTGGAAACATAATCCCCCCAAAGGGATATCAATTAAATTTTTGATTAAATAGGATGTTTTTGATGTTTAGAAATGAGTTTCAATAAACTCAAGGATCAAAAAAGCCGGATACAGATATTAATTATCAAAATGAGCCAAATTTTGGACACATTTATTCTGTATTTAGCTTTGGATAGGAGGTCTATATAGAGACGTTAACAGTTGGCTTTGTGCCAAACTAGAAACAGAAGAAATTTTTGGAGAAAAATCAACCGTTGGACTATTACAAATGTCTTTAATTAGCACTGCAACATTTGAACAACCTCCAGTAAAACAGCTACAATTTGTTTCGCAGCAATCGTCAGTCGATTTTTTTGTTTCATCTGAAATAGCATCACTCGTCATAGAATGACTATTGTGAGCCATTTTAGACATATCACTCAATTGTTCTTGCCCACTCATTCCCTTCATACTCATCATATGATAAGACATAACAGTAGACGCCAATGCTTGACCGACAAAAGTCAAACAAAGTAATAACACCATTAATGCTTTAGGAAAAGTTAAAAACACAAGTACTCACAATATATCAGTAATTAAAATTGATGATACATCATTTTATTATTTATTCAATGAATACAACTCTTAAAGTAAGTAACACGATAGAGCAAAGGCTATCTATTTCCCTTTTCCATTGAGTGTAATAAGAGCTAATAATATTGTTAAAATTTATTTCATTCTTTAGAAATGGGCGATTTTTCAATCATAACTGAAGAATGAAACTAGCAGAAAATATAGATTTTACAAAAACTACAGCAGGTCGTTCTGGAAGTAAACCGTAAACTGGCGCTGAAATACAAATTGAGGCTAGAAAACAGCCCACTTGATAAAATCAAAACTGAACAGTAATTTACTGACGGCCATAATTAGTTATCTACTAAAATTTGCTGTTAGCAACACGTGTTCAAGGTTTGCCGTATTTTGTAAATATTGAGTGATTTCTTTGTGTGCTTGGCGAAATGGTTTATATAAATGAGACTTTAATTCTCTCTTTACCTTTTTCATATCACCCCCTTTTATTACACTAAATAATGCTAAAACGTAAACTGTTTCTAATTCGGGTAGTGCCGCTTGCCGATTAAGGTTACGATTGTTGCATGATCCGCAACCCCCTTTAAACTGGTAAGCTGTATTAGCGAAAATAACGCCAAAGCCCATAAAACAGGCGACTAAATCAATTGTTTGAGCTAATACTGCTTCATTCCTAGAGGGGAGCCTACCATTTTGACTAACTAAAACATGCGCCAACGTTTGAACTAGATAAGCAATTAAATCTTGCGGCTGGTTAAGTTGACTTGGGTGAAAAGCAATATCTATCGATGAAATTGTTTCCTTATTAACCAATTTACAGTTTACACCACGAAGTCTTGTCTCAAAAAATAGTTGAGACATTGGCTTTTGTGTAAAGTTCGTAGAAGGAACAAGCTTTATTGGCCATGATGTCATTCCTGAATATTGAATGGTTTTAGTAAAAATAGTCTCGGCCATTTCTTCTACACAACTTGCACTACCAGGGTAAAAAGTATTGCTTGGTAAGATTAACTCACTGTTTTGTTGAAAAAATTCACCATCAAGTTCGGCAATGCACCAAACAAAAGTATCAAAAATCCACTCTCTGGTAGTTTCATCCACCACAGGTTTTGCTTTAAAAAAATTTGATAACATTTATTAAACTCCGAAACATAAACTAACTAAATGTATGACACACATTAACGGACTAAGTATGTGTAACAAAACCAATAATACTATATTTTCTGCTTGGTATTATTCTTAGAGAGAATATTCAATAGACATTGCTAGCTTTGGAATACCATGAGATGGAGTCCACCTTTTAAATTCAACAAAACCATGTTTCTTGTATAAATTTATTGCAGGTATATTTACAATTGCTGTTTCTACAACAGCTTCTGAAAAATCAAACTCCTCTAGAACATAGTTTATTAATTTGTTTGCGATACCTTTTCTAAAATAATTTGGATCAACAGTTAAACTATTAATTTCTAGATGTTTATCTTCTATGTCTATCTCTATAATTGCAGCGAGACATTCATTTTCTCTAAAACCATAAAATAGTGTTTTTGAATTTTCTATATCTTTAGCGCTTCGCAATAGGGGAGGGAAATCAAGAGAACCTATAAGTTGAGCTTCAATTTTATAAGAATTTTGAAAAATAGTAAAAATTTGATTTGAAACTTCTACATTCGAATTATCGAGTTTTTCTATCATACTACAACTATCCTCAAAATTTACACTGCTCAACGTCCTAATAATGATTCACATAAAAAACAACATAATAAAAATCAGACGTTAAAGAGTGATTAACAAGTTATTTTTGCAGCGCATTTTTAGCTTTACACTTTTGTTTCTCAAATAATATCACTAAAGTGTCGCTAAATGCCAAAGAGTTAATTATTGAGAGTAGCTATTAATTACCCTTTTGTTACAAGTAATACCCCCTCGACTTGAGTTATTTATATCAAATGTGTATATAACCCATAATTATTAGATATTTGCTATGCCATCACTAATGCCTATACCATATCTAATTACTAACGTAAGTAAAGATGAAAGAAGATGTCTTGGTTCGACAAAAATAATAACAACTCAATATTACTTGCTGGAATATTAGCTTTGACTGTTGGTGTGGGAGTAGCACGCTTTGTTTTTACTTCATTACTTCCACCTATGCTAGATGATTTTCTTAATATCTCTTTTGCCGGTATTTTAGCTTCAATTAATTATGTCGGTTATTTATCCGGCTCCATTTTTTCTATTTTTATCAAAGATATTCAGGCAAAGGTCAAATATTTCAGAATAGGATTAATCTTATGTGTTATCACTTCAATCTTATTAGGTGTGAGTGAGAATAACACCGTTTGGATCATCTCAAGACTCCTAGCAGGATTTGGTGCAGCAATGGCGTTAGTTGTCGGCTCAGCCATTGTCATGTTAAAACTAAAAAGTACTAACAAAACCAAATCAATGGGAATTCATTTTAGTGGTCTAGGTTTTTCAATTTTAATCACAGATTTTTTAATGCGAGTTGTATTTTTTTATGATGGAAGCTGGCAAGATGCTTGGCTAGTTCTGGCATTATTTGGTGGGATTTTTTCATGTTATTCTGCTTATATCTTATCATTCGATAAAGGCCCCTCGTCTAATATTAGCAAACATAAATTTGATAAATCATTGTTTTCACCCTTAGTTATTATTTTGATCTTAGCCTACTTCACAGAAGGTGTTGGCATGGTTGTTCAAGCCACTTTTCTACCAGATATAATCAATTCATTAAATGGATTAGCTGGTTATGGAGGATACATTTGGTTAGCGGTGGGCATTGCTGGTATTCCCTCATGCATTATATGGATGCACTTAGCTCACAAATTTGGCAGCATAAATATTATGATAGTAGCTATGTTGTTGCAGATAGTCGGTATTTTGATCCCGACTTTTTCTTCAGATATCTACTTAAACATATTTAGCGGCATACTTTATGGCGCTACTTTTGTTGGATTAGTTGCCTTATTCATGAACTATGGCGGACAACTAGCAGGTAAAAATCCTGTATTGATAATGGGCGCAATTACCTCAGCCTACGGTATCGGGCAAATACTAGCCCCTTTGTATTGTATTGCCCTTATTAATCAATTTAATAGTTATAATCCAGCATTATATTTAACGGCATTCATTGTATTAGTCGGCATTTTATTACTCACTTTTTCTAAGTATAAATTAAAGAGGCTACAAGCATGTATACAGTAACTTTGTAATTAGCTTCAACGGTTATGAGAATTTAGCATAACTAGAACCAATTACTTTTGTTACTCACTCGTACACTGTCTTTATTTTGGTGTCCCTCTAGGTGTTTAATAGCACTGCGTAATCGTTGAGTTAAATGTTTTGGGTCAGCTTTTATTAAAGACACTGAGTCACATCCCTGAAAATGACAGAATTGTGTGATAGCGTCTACAAACGCAGTAATGACTTCTTCGTCATCAAAAAGATGTTGTTCAAAATGTAGTAACTTGATCTCCAATTTGTTTAGTTTTCGATGGGCCTTACAATCCATCCGGCCAATGAAGTCATCGCGGTAAAGCAGTGGTAGGCAAAAATAACCAAACTGACGTTTGGCTGAGGGTACATAACACTCTATCTTGTAGTCGTATTGAAACAGTGCTTTGAGTCGTTCGCGCTGAATGACACTGTTGTCAAATGGTGAAAGGATCAACATACGGCTGTTCAACCGAGGAAGAGGTTGTTCGAAAACACCTGTTTCCATTATGAATACCTCGCCACTGCTCACTTGTACTTGTTCTAAAATACGCTGCGCTAACCTTTCGTTTATTAAAGTTTTTACAGCTTTGCGTAGTTCACCATTTCGACGCTGGTAGGTTAGTCCTTTGAGTGAGGCAAACCCATGGCAGCGCAACTGTTGATCTACAATATGAGCCGCAAACTCTTCCATACTAGGCATTTTTGAGTTTACATCAGACGGCAGTACCCTTTCAGTTAAATCATATGATTTTTGGAATCCTTCGCGATCACTAACCATTAAATCGCCTTGCATATACAGTTGCTCAAGTGCCTTTTTGGCCGGCTTCCAATCCCACCAACCTGCTCGCTTTGTAGTACTAGTTTCTATATCTCGAGAGCGTAGCGGCCCATCTATACGTATGCGAGCCAATAGCTCTCTCATGAGTTTCTTATCAGGATTTTTATACCAATGGGTTTGACCACTTTTAATGGCGTGTTTATAAAGTAAGGAAAAACGAAAATCAGTGATAGGTAGAAAAGCGGCTGCGTGTGCCCAATACTCAAAAATGTCTCCATCTAGCAACATTTGGTTTGTCATGACTGGATTGAAGTCAGGAACTCTTGAGTGAAAAACATGATTGTGTGCACGTTCCACTACAGATATGGTGTCAATCTGTACATAACCTATGTGGTTAATCGCTTCACGTGCCCCCGTCAAACCACGCCCATACGGCTGAGCATGCAATAAGCCTTGTGCGGTTAGGGCAATACGGCGTAATCGTACTAGCTCTTGAGGATGTTTAATTTCAACTATGGTCATACTTGCTTAACATCACCCGTAAGAGTTTTGCGTGTTTTAGGCCATTTCCATGCATACCATACTATTGCCATCGTTATTGAAATTCCTATCACGGTCAAAAATATATAATACACCCAAGTATCTTTTAGATTCACCGCAACAAACTCCAGTTTTGTACTCGTATCAAAAGCAATTACCTTAAGTTCCGTAAATATATAGCAAATAATAAGTTAAGTATACTAAGGAGGTGAGACTTAAACCCCACCTCATTCACAAACCTAAATTTACACTTGAAGGAGTGTTTTTACGTAACAGTTAACTTTTCATCTGCATATTACTAGAAGCTTCCAGCATTGCATGCATCAATACATTACAACCTGCTTCACATTGTTCGGCAGTTGTATCTTCAATTTCAGCATGGCTAATACCATCTTTACAAGGCGTAAATACCATGCCAGAAGGAACAATATCTGCCATGTAACAAGCATCGTGCCCAGCACCTGCGAAGATATCCATATGACTATAACCTAGTTTTTCAGCAGCTATTTTAACATTGTCAGAAGCGTTAAACTCTACCGGCGCAAAATACCAAAAGTGATCAACCTCAATATCAAGCTGATGTTTTTCAGCTAATTGCTGACAGTAGCCTTGCAGCTCTTTATCCATTTTCGCTAGTACTGCAGGATCGGGGTTACGTAAATCAGCACTAAATTTAACACTGCCTGGAATAGTATTCCTTGAATTAGGATAGACTTCCATAAAACCGACTGTACCTAAGCCGTTAGGTGGATTATTATGGGCTATATTATTTATTTCAGTCACTATGCTACTTGCCGCTAGTAAAGCATCGTAACGTAAACGCATTGGCGTAGATCCCGCGTGAGATTCTCTACCCGTAACGGTAATGTCATACCAACGAATTCCTTGTCCTAAGCGCACCACACCAATAATCTTGTCTTCGTCTTCTAATATTGGTCCTTGCTCGATATGGGTTTCAAAAAAAGCACCAATATTACGACTACCGGGCTCTTCATCACCTAAGTAACCAATTTTAGCCAATTCATCGCGTAACACTAAACCATCAATATCGGTTTTATTTAACTCGCCTTCCAGATCAAAACGACCGACATAAACACCAGAGCCTTGCATAGCGGGTTGAAAACGAGAGCCTTCTTCGTTAGTCCAGACAGTAAACTCAAATGGTGCATTTGTTTCAACATTATTTTCGTTTAAAGTTCTCAATACTTCTAAACCGGCTAGTACACCAAAAACACCATCAAACTTACCGCCCGTTGGCTGAGTATCCAAATGACTTCCCGTAACTACGGCGGGTAATTCATTATTCTTACCTTCTCGACGGGCAAAAATATTGCCCATTTTATCAATGGCAATAGTGCAACCTTCTTCTTTACACCACTGAACAAACAAATCTCTTGCTTGGCCGTCTAGTGCCGTTGCGGCTAAACGCTTACATCCACCTTTTTCAGTTGCGCCAATTTTGGCCATTTCCATCAAGCTTTGCCAAAGACGGTCTTTATTTACTGTTAAATTTTTCATGTTTCAACCTCTTTTTGACTTTAAAGTATTCGATTTTAAAGCTTTTAACTTTAAAGTACGCGATTTTAAAATATAGTAAATCAATGCACCACATAACGAGCCAGTAAACCAGCCATAGTCATAGAACCAATGTAACTTTCCTGTACTTAACGAAAAAATCGTTAGCGCCACTGGGATAAAAAAAGCAATCAAACCATGATAGTTAACATTGCTATAACTACCGCCTTTTTTGTATAAAGAAACTAAATCTAGTTGCTGTTTATTAATAACAAAATAATCAACAATCATAATACCGGCTATCGGCCCCAATAAGCTTGAGTAACCTAATAGCCAATTGGAATATAAAGCTTCAACACTGACATCAGATTCAATCCAATGCATTTTTTTCAGCAACTCCCAGCTCATCATCAACACGCCAATTAAACCCGTTAATAAAACGCCACGTTTTTCACTAATAATCTTAGGCGCTACATTTTGAAAGTCATTGGTCGGGGACACTATATTTGCGGCACTGTTGGTAGATAACGTTGCAATAATGATCAGTATCATGGCTATCACAACCATTGCAGGGTTATCTATTTTTCCAATTAAATTAATGGGGTCTGAGATACTTTCGCCCACTAAGGTTGTTGATGCAGCGGTTAATACAACCCCCAATGCAGCAAAGAAAAACATTGTTAACGGCAAGCCCAAAATTTGTCCGGTAATTTGATCTTTTTGGGACTTAACAAAGCGGCTGAAATCTGGAATATTCAAACTTAACGTCGCCCAAAAACCAACCATTGCAGTAATCCCTGCCATTAAGTAAGGCGTGGCACTATCAGCTTCTGGTCGATTGGCTTTAATAGCCAATATTTCAGTTAAATTTATTTGTGGAAATGCCCACAACATTAAGCCGATACCAACGGTTAATAAAATCGGCGCTGACCAGTTTTCTAATTGCTTAATAGAGTTTGCACCTTTAATAACCACATAAAGATTTAACACTAAAAACATAAAAAACCCGTAAACTTCACCAACACTGCCAAGGGCAGCCCAACTGCTGGAAATTTCAGATAACAATAAATGACAGGCAATACCACCAAATAGGGTTTGAATACCAAACCAACCACAGGCAACAATTGCACGGATCAAGCAAGGAATATTTGAGCCATAAAGCCCAAATGAACTACGTAATAAAACCGGAAAAGGAATACCATATTTAGTCCCTGCGAAGGCATTTAAGGTTAATGGTATCAGTACAATAATGTTGGCAATTAAAATAGTAAATAATGCCTCCATCACCGATAAACCAAAATAAGCCGTTAATACGCCTCCCAATGTATAAGTAGGCACACAAATAGCCATACCAATCCATAAAGCCGCAACATTGCCTTTATGCCATGTTCGCTGACTGACTTGAGTTGGAGCAATATCTTCATTATATAGAGAGCTATCGCGCACATCATTTTCTACGTTTAGTTCAACAAACTCACCTACTTGTACTGCCCTTGAACTGGAATTCTCATTATTATTACTATTATTTTCCATGCTCTTTCCTTGTTCTAAATATTAATTTTTAATTATTTTATTGCTCTTCTCTATAAGGATTTTCAGGGTGATGCAGCCAACTTAAATGGGGTTCGCCAGTATCAATATCTTTCATGACGATAGCATTAGGCTCCGGACAAGTAATTTCACATAAATTACAACCTACACATTCTTCATCAATAACCGTATATTTTCGATTATCAACATCACCTGTTTTTAATATTGCTTGATGTGAAGTATCTTCACAGGCAGCAAAGCAGCGACCACATTGAATACAGGCATCTTCATTAATATGAGCAATACGCTTGTAGTTCATGTTCAAGTGCTTCCAATCAGTGGTGTTTGGAATCGCCATGCGACTAAAATCACTGATATTTTTATAGCCTTTTTTCTCCATCCAATCACTTAAACCGTCACACAAATCATCGATAATGGTAAAACCGTATAACATTGCCGCAGTACAAACTTGTACATTACTGGCGCCTAATGAAATAAATTCAGCAGCATCACGCCAATTTGACACCCCACCGATACCTGAAATTGGTAAGGATGAAGTTTCAGGATTACGAGCAATTTCTGAAACCATGCTTAAGGCGATAGGTTTTACTGCAGAGCCACAATAACCGCCATGAGTACCTTTGCCATCAACACTTGGCTCTGGCGACATGGTTTCTAAATTTACAGAGGTGATAGAGTTTATAGTATTAATCAAACTCACTGCATCGGCACCGCCACGCCAAGCAGCTTCGGCAGGTTTACGTACGTCGGTAATATTTGGTGTTAATTTAACAATAACGGGCAATGAGCAATATTGCTTGCACCAACGTGTCACCATTTCAATATATTCTGGTACTTGGCCTACCGCTGCGCCCATACCTCTCTCAGGCATACCATGTGGGCAACCAAAGTTTAGTTCAATACCATCAGCGCCTGTCGCTTCAACAGGAGGGAGAATTTTTTTCCAAGACTCTTCTTCACAAGGCACCATTAAAGAAACAATAATGACCCGATCTGGCCAGTCTTTTTTAACTTGGGTAATCTCATCTAAATTAACTTGAAAAGGACGGTCAGTGATCAATTCAATATTGTTAAAACCAACCACTTGTCTATTTTGCCCATAGTGCACACCATAGCGTGATGACACATTTATTGGCGCAGGATCTTCACCTAAGGTTTTCCAAACTACACCGCCCCAACCTGCTTCAAACGCGCGAACAACATTGTAAGCTTTGTCTGTAGGTGGCGCTGAAGCCAACCAAAAAGGGTTAATTGATTTAATGCCAATAAACTCACAAGCTAAATTTGTGTTACTTCTATTTGCTGTGCTTTTCATAATAATCTTCCTTAAACCCTATTCTTATAGTTGTTTTTGTTGTGGAGAAGTTGAACTTGATAATTGTTGATGAATTGCCAGAGCAGCTTTATTACCATGGTCAACGGCTTCAACTACTAGGTCTTTGCCATTAATACAATCACCGCCAGCAAAAACATCAGGTACGCTAGTTTGGTAATTTTCATTGACGGCTATTCGGCCACGCTTATCTAAAGCAGGCTTATCGGTAGTGCCCAATGGTGAGCCTTCAAATTTTTGCCCTATTGCTTTAAAAACCACATCGCATTCAAGAGAAATTATTTCATCGGTGGTAATTAATTTTCCACTTTCATTAAGTTCTGTGCGATTGAACTCCATTTTTGATATACCCGAGTCATCGCCTAATATTTGTTTAGGCTGTGCATTACAAATAAATTTCACCCCATTTTTCAATGCTAATTCTTGCTCATGTATCGATGCTCCCATAGCACTCATACTTCGTCGATAAACAATAGTCACGCTTTCAGCACCTAATTTTTTACTTTGCACTGCGATATCAATTGCAGTCATTCCAGCGCCAATAACAATGACTCGTCGACCTACAGGTAAGTTCGCTAATGAGTTTTCTTGTCGTAAATCGCGAATATAGGCGACAGCATCTTCTACACCGACACACTCTTCACCAGGAATATTTAACGCATTTACATCACTCATGCCTATGCCAATAAATACCGCATCATGATTTTCACGTAATTGATTTAAAGAAACATCGCGCCCTAACGCTTGCTGATACTTAATCTCAATACCGCCAATTTCAAGCACAAAATCAACTTCTTTTTGAGCATAGTCATCAACCAATTTATACAAAGCAATGCCATATTCGTTCAAGCCACCACTTTTATTAGCCGCCTCATAAATTGTGACTTGATGGCCATTACGTGCCAACTGATGCGCGCAAGAAAGACCCGCAGGACCCGCACCCACAATAGCAACATGCTTACCTGACTCTGTCGCTCGGGTGAATGGATAAGGTAGCTCTTTATCTAAGTGATCAACGGCATAGCGTTGTAAGCGACCAATTTCTACTGGTGCTTGTTCACAAGAATTTCGAACACAGGCTTGTTCACATAAGGTTTCGGTTGGACAAACACGGGCACAACTGCCGCCTAAAACATTAGCAGACAAGATTTCTTTCGCTGCGCCATGAGCATTGCCAGTATTAATTTTTCTGATAAAAAGAGGGATATTAATCCCCGTTGGACACGCATCTATGCAAGGCGCATCGTGACAAAATAGGCATCGCTCACTAGCAACCAGCACTTGTTTGTCAGTTAATGGAAGGTTCATATCAGAGAAGTTATCGATTATTTCAACATCAAGTAATCGATTTGATTTTATGTCATGGGTAATAGTCATTACCTATCCTTGTATTTAATTGTTATTTTATGTTCGATTAGGGTTTTGTTTGAACAAAACTTATTTTTATTCTATATATATAAAAATATATTTTGACCAATTGGTCAAGTTTATTTTATGATAAATCATCAAAAATTATACAAAACGTAAAATATATATATTATTCAACAAGTTAAAGCAACAACGTAAAAAACAATATCCTAAAGGCCGAATTTTTGCTTATTTTTCATTTGATTTTTGGTCAATTATTAATTAACTATAGTGTAAACAGTAAGAAAAAGTTGCTCGTTACACTTAAAAATAGCAATAAAAAGGAAGAGAAATGTCTATCTTAATTAAGGGCGGTACAGTGGTTACCGCTGATCAAAGTTATCGGGCTGATGTCTATTGTGATCAAGGGATCATTCAAGCCATTGGCGAAAATTTAGATGTGCCTAAAGGTTGCCAAGTAATTAACGCTGACCAACTGTTAGTTATGCCCGGAGGCATAGATCCACACACGCATATGCAATTACCGTTTATGGGTACTGTAGCAAGTGAAGATTTTTTTACCGGCACTAGCGCAGGTGCAGCAGGCGGAACCACAACAATAATTGATTTTGTTATTCCAAACCCACAGCAACCGTTAATGGAAGCTTACAATCAATGGATGGAATGGGCAGAAAAGTCAGCTACAGATTACAGTTTCCATGTTGCCATAACGTGGTGGGACGATTCAGTCGCAAAAGACATGGGCACGTTAGTTAATGAACATGGCGTTAATAGTTTTAAGCATTTCATGGCCTATAAAAATGCCATTATGGCTGAAGATGAAACACTCATACATAGTTTTTCTCGCTGCTTAGAGCTTGGTGCTATGCCAACTGTTCATGCTGAAAATGGCGATCTGGTTTATCATTTACAGCGCCAAATGCTTGAAAAAGGCATTACGGGCCCAGAAGGTCATCCTCTGTCTCGCCCAGCAGAAGTTGAAGGTGAAGCAGCAAATCGTGCTATCCGTATAGCACAAGCGTTAAATGTTCCTATTTACGCCGTTCATGTTTCATGTGAAGAGTCATTGCAAGCCATTACACGTGCACGAAGCGAAGGACAAAGAGTATATGGCGAGGTACTTGCTGGGCATCTAGAAATTGATGATTCTGTTTACCGTAATCCCGACTTTGAATTCGCTGCAGCTCATGTTATGAGCCCACCATTTAGACCTAAAAAGCATCAAGATGCGCTGTGGAAAGGTTTACAGTCTGGCAATTTACAAACAACTGCTACCGATCACTGCTGTTTTTGTGCCGATCAAAAAGCAGCGGGAAAAGATGATTTTAGTTTAATTCCTAATGGTACTGCAGGTGTTGAAGATAGACTTTCAATTCTTTGGGATTCGGGTGTGGTAACAGGGCGGTTAACACCTAATGAATTTGTGGCAGTTACATCAACCAACTCAGCAAAAATATTTAATATTTACCCACAAAAAGGCTCCATTTCTGTTGGCGCCGATGCCGACATTGTTATTTGGGATGGTAATGGGAAGCGTACTATTTCAGCTAAAACTCACCATCAAAATATTGACTTTAATATATTTGAAGGCCGCACTGTGCAAGGCATAGCGATTCATACTTTAAGTAGAGGAAAACTTGTTTGGACTGAAGGTGAATTACGCACTGTGAAAGGTGCGGGGCAATACATAAAGCGTCCAGCATTTAGCCGTGATTTTGATGCTGTTAATAAGCAAGCTGCATTGCATGAAGCAAAGGCCGTAGATAGAAGCTAATAAAGTAATCAATAGTGCTTCCTTAGTTGTGACTATTTGATATTAAAATCAAATAGTCACTTTGATTGTTACTTAGTCGACTTTATTTGGAATAATTTCAACTTATTACCAGCTTTAACTTCAATATTACAATCACGAAATTTTACTAAAATGACAAAACACATAAACGTAACGCCGTAGAAATGGCTTATAAATGCAGTCCTTCGAATTCGTTTAAATAGTTCATAAAACTTGAGTAGATTAATACAATTTAACACTTAGAAAATATTAACCTCTCAAATGACTTTTATAACACGCTAAGCTTTTAACATATGATAGAATTTATCTTCAAAAATAAAGTATCCAAAAGCAATGTAGTGGTAAATAGTTTTAATGAATATTCAACAAGGCTCTAGCAACAAGCTAGAAAAGAAAATCAGGCACCTAACAGGTAAAGCCGTCTCCGATTACAACATGATTGAAGATGGCGATAAAATTCTTTGTGCTATCAGTGGTGGTAAAGATTCTTTTGTGATGCTTGATACCTTATTACATCTAAAGCGTGTTGCTCCAATAAAATTCGACGTAATAGCTGTAAATCTTGATCAAAAACAGCCTGGTTTTCCTGAAGATATATTACCTAATTATCTTGAGCAAAAAGGCATTGATTACTACATCATTGATAAAGATACCTATTCTGTAGTTAAGCAAAAAGTTCCTGAAGGAAAGACAACTTGCTCTTTATGTTCGCGACTTAGAAGAGGTTCGTTATATGGTTTCGCTGAAAAAATTGGCGCAACCAAAATAGCATTGGGTCATCATATGGATGACATAGTTGAAACATTATTAATGAACATGTTTAATAATTCTAAACTAAAAGCAATGCCGCCTAAACTACTTAGTGACGATAAAAGAAATGTAGTAATAAGACCGCTTTCATACTGTAGAGAGAAGGATGTTGAGCAACTTTCAGAGGTAAAGAACTACCCTATCATTCCTTGTAATCTCTGTGGTTCACAAGAGAACTTACAAAGAAAACAAATAAAGAAAATGCTTAGTGGCTGGGATCAGGAAACTCCTGGTCGTATCGAAAGTATTTTTAAAAGTACTCAAAGTGTCAGCCCATCTCAACTAGCTGACTACAATTTATTTGAATTCACAAACCTTACGATAGATAGAACTATGGAACCAAAAGAACAAGAGTTCGGTGGGGCTGATATCTCTTCGTCAAATTTAATTGATATAAAAAATATAGAGATTATCGACGCTTCTTAGTCTGCAATGGGAACAGACATTTGTGTGTGTGCCCATTGAAAAAGTATACTGCACGCCAAGTGCTTTATAAACTGCAGCCACAGGGTTATTGGCTAAAATCAATCTCCAATAACTACTTCTAAACTAAGGTTTTCTTCAACTAAGTATTGCTGGTTATGTCTAAGCATTTTAGTGATATCTATAACATAATCAGCACCACGTTCAGAGTATGCTAATAAACCTGTTGCTAAAATTTCGGGGTTCAACTCTTGCTCTTGTGATCTTAATTCAAAACGAATAGTTCTAAACACTCGATAAGCATTATGAGAATTAATATTGTCAAAATAACGAGCAACCGCTTCATCTAAACTTTGAAAAGCTGCAACTTCGTGTTTTGCACCAACATTTCTACCTCCAGGTACCATCCCACATCCTTCTTTGTAACACCAAATGCCAAAAAAATTCAGACCTATACGAGAAAAGCGAGAGGTTCCCCAAGCAGACTCGTTTGCAGCTTGAACTAAAACTAAAGACATAGGAATAACATCAACACGCAATAATAAATCATTTAATTGCGCTAAAGTAGAAGCCTCTTTATTCACTCTGTAAGTTTTAACTAGGCGACTTAACTCTTGATGCTCTTGTTCTGATAAAGGTAACTCTAGCGATATTTGTTCAAGCCAAGTATTAAGTTTTTTTCTCGTTGCTAGCAATTCTTTATTTTGCTTAACAACAGCGGGTTTCATAAAATCAAAAAACTTTTTCTTTTTGCTATTTATATCAAGAATGGAAGCAAAATCTGGCAAAATAACATTATGTAGTGGCTTTTCAGGTTTTTTCTTTGCTTTTGCCTTCTTCTCATTTTTCACCATTGCTTCGCTTGATAAGGTTTCAATCGTTTCATCTGTTATTTTTGGTTTTAAAAACGTAAAAGGTGCGATCAAAAAAATAGCTAAGATCAGCAATAATTCAATTTTAATTAACATTGAACTTTTCATAAATATTCCACTATTCCTTTAGTTTAAGCTGAGAAGGTATCATCTGAACCAGAATCTAGCTTTGCTGAACCTGTATTTTCGGGGTTAGAGGTAATATCACTATCTTTGTTCGTAGCCAAACTGATGCCAAAGATCTCACGATATAAAATACCTTTAACATTGTAAAACAAGGGAGCAAGAAACGATATTCCAATCAAAGAAATCATAATTCCTAATGGAGCAAAACTTGATTCAATCAGCAAAGCCAATGGGAAAAATAGGAGCACTAGAGATATAAACAAAAGAGAATAAATATAAAACAATGATAAAAATTTAAAGCGTAAAGTTTGAATTGATAAAATGATAGCTTTCATCGGAGTCATTTTCTTCTCAATAACTAAAGGTATAGTCAAAGATAAAGTCACCGCTAAAAAGATTCCAGGAAGTATAAATAATTGAAAACCTAAACTAATCAACACCGAAGTAAATAATGCGCATAGCACAACCCAACTGGCACGTTTTAAAAAGGCAAAGGTCATTTTAGCATCGGTTTTCATTCCGACAGCATGCAGTACCCCCATCATCTCAACACCACCAATAAAAGGCCATATTGCAATAGTTACAACAACGTTCAAAAGCATACCGGCTTCGGGATCAGCCAATACTGCCTCAATCCCACCAAGGTAATGACTAACGACAAAAGAAACTAACATGCCAAGCAATAAAGAGAATAACAACCCCAAATTAATTGCTAATCTAGACTTTAATGTTTGTTGCCAAGCTTCTGTTAAAATGGCTTTAACATCAATTTGATAGTCACCTTTAAGTGCGCTTTCAATATTACCACCAACTTGTACAATCGTTATTTTTTCTGGCAAACCAATAATCCTTTTATGCTTAACTTAATCAAGTATGAAGAATGAAATACAAGGGATATTATACCCGAATATAAATAAAAATGTTGATAGGGATAAATTCATTATTTTATATCACTTAGCACTAATTGCACTGCTAATAATAATAAAACGCCACCCATCACTCTATCGAGTACGTAGCCTTTTATTTGTAAAAAATGTCTAATTCTATGATGTGTTAAGAGATAAGATAAAAATACAAACCATGCAGCTGTTGCTAAAGTCATGTACAAGCCATAACTTAGCTTTATAGAAAAAGGGGTTTGTGGCGCAATTATTACTGAAAACAAACTAACAAAAAATAAGGTTGCTTTTACGTTTAAACCATTAATTAAAAAACCAGTAAAAAAAGCTTTTTTGGCTGAAGGAGTTTGATTGTTATGCCCTACATTATCCGCAACTAATAACTCGCGGCTGTCTTTCTCTGGTTTTTTAGCTCGTAAACCATGCCATGCTATATAACAAAAGTAACTAGCCGCTATATATTTAAGCGCAGTAAACAAACGTTCATCGCTAGCAATGATTAAACCAATACCTACTAAAGAATAGGTTACATGTAATAAAATCCCCGTCGCTATACCGAAACTGGTAAAAACGGCTGTTCGACGATCATAACGAATACTTTGTTTGAGTATTATGGCAAAGTCAGGTCCAGGGCTTGCTACAGCAAGTAAATGCACTGCGGCAATAAGGAGAAATTGTTCAACATAGGACATAAAAAGTAGCGTATAAAAGAAAAAGCTATTCTACCTGAGGCTTTTTATTAATAGCCAGCTTTAATTAAAGTCACTTTCTATTTAATTAATACCAATCCGCATAAGAAAGTACTCACTTAGCGAGAATTTCTTTATGTGGAATGGTATTAATCATTTCGACAGGTTTCTGACTAAAATCTTTTGATAGAAGCACCATAGCTCATCAAAACAGTTGAAACTATATTCTTTTCCTTGATAAATTGTTTTCATCAGTATCTCCACAATTAACTTAAAGAAGTACTGTACAAAAATAACACTAACAATTAGGTTACCAAATTGTAATTTAACGTGTTAAATGGTTTTCATGAATAGATTTAAGTAACTGTTGAAAGTAATCACTGCCTTTTTGGTGGGCAACCGCAATATTATTTTCAGGAATTTTTTCTGGCTTATTATAAACGGATAAAACCCGAGCCATGCTCGCTTCTCGAATAATATGGATAATAGGGAAAGGTGATCTATTTGTAAAGTTACTGGCGTCATCAAAGTCTTCACCGTCAAAACAATACTCAGGGTGCATGCTGGCTAATTGAAAAACACCTTCAAAACCTGAATCGACCAATAAATCATTACCATATTCAACTAGATCTAAATAACGGTCAAAACTGCGAAAGCCATCAGTGTAAACAATCAATGTTGTTTCTATTTCATCATGGGCTTGTAGATATCGACACTGTTCAATTAATTCAACTAAAGCTGTTTTTATTTGGTCAATTTTGGATTCATGATAGCAAATGGTATCATTTACAAATTCTTTTTTCGCAAACGGGCAGAAATTAAGACCGATAATAACTTCTTCTAACCATTGCTTAGTTGCTAAAATCACATTACTTTCAGCGTTGCTTTGAACCTTATTTTCACTGCTATTGCCATTATTATTCATCGATTTATCATCTTCACTTTACTGACTGCTGTAATTGCCACATTTTACTGTATTTTCCTTGTAAGGTTAATAATTGTTTATGACTACCCTGCTCTACAATCTCTCCTTCGCTCATCACTATAATGTTGTCGCTGTCAATAATAGTTGAAAGTCTATGTGCTATCACTAAACTAGTTCGGTTTTTTGCTACTTCATTAATAGCTGTCAAAATGGCTTGTTCAGAGTGACTATCTAATGACGAAGTTGCTTCATCAAACACCAGTATTTGAGGGTTTTTCAAAATAGTTCGAGCGATAGCCACTCGCTGCTTTTCACCACCTGAAAGTTTCAGCCCACGTTCACCCACAACAGTTTTAACGCCATCAGGTAAGCTGTTCACAAACTTTGTCAAGTGAGCTAATTCTATTGCTTGCATGACTTGTTTTTCACTAGCTTCTGGGTTGCCATAATTAACATTAGAAAAAAGGGTGTCGTTAAATAATACGGTATCTTGTGGGACTATACCGATATGCTGACGAAGTGAATTTTGCGTAATTTGACTAATATTTTGATTATCAATGCAAATGGAGCCTGAGCTGACATCATAAAAGCGAAATAACAGTTTAACCAAGGTTGATTTGCCCGAGCCGCTTTCACCTACAACAGCGACTTTTTCACCCCCTTTGATCTTAAAAGAAATGCCTTTGATAATGGGTCTTTTTTTATTATAAGCGAAATGAATATTATCGAAGCTGATATCTGCCTGTTCTATTACTAAGTCACTGGCATTGACAACGTCTTGCACTGTTGGCGTTTTATCTAGTAAGCCAAATAAGTTTTCAATATTTGCTAATGACCCCTTTATTTCGCGATAAACAAAACCTAAAAAATTAAGCGGCATAAATAACTGCATCATAAAGGCATTAATCAAAACGAAATCACCTAACGTCATATTTCCTTCACTTACTTCAACCGCTGCAAGTGCTAACATAGCTGTCATCGCCATAGCGATTATAAGCGCCTGCCCCCCATTTAAAGCAAATAAGGATAAGCGATTTTTTATTTTCGCCTGCTCCCAATTACTTAATTGTTTGTCGTATGCCTGAGCTTCATAATCTTCATTGGTAAAATATTTAACGGTTTCATAATTAAGTAAGCTATCAATAGCCCGAGTATTACTGGAAGAGTCAGCTTGATTAGCTTCGCGTACATAGCGGGTTCTCAACTCAGTAGCATAAACAGAATAGGCAATATAGGTTAGGATTGAACCTAAAGTAATTAATGCGAACCAGACTCCATAATTAACAAATAAAATAGTCACTACCATCGCTATTTCAAGTAATGTCGGAACAATATTAAAAACCATAAAGCGCATTAGAAAACTGATACCGGAAGTGCCTCTATCTATATCTCGCGATAATCCCCCTGTTTGACGATCTAAGTGAAAATCTAAATCGAGTTGATGCAAATGACGAAATACCTTTAATCCGATACGACGAATCGCTCGTTCAGTAACACGACCAAATAAAGTATCACGAACTTCAGCAAACACCACAATAGATAATCGTACCAAACCATAAGCTAGCACTAGCCCCAAAGGCACGACTAAAAGTTTGGCACTATCCGAAGCCTTAGTATCTAGAGTATCAACAATATCTTTTAAAATAAAAGGTAAGTAAACACTGGCAATTTTAGTCAGTATTAAACAGAGCATCGCAAAAGCAATACGATTTTTGAACTCGAATAAGTAAGGCAAAATAAGCTTAAAGGCTTGCCAGTTTATAGTGTTAACTTCATTGTCAGGGTAACTTGAGCGGCGCATAGTTAGCTTATTTCTTTGTAGGTGGTTACTTGGACGGAGTTAGTACTCTATGATAAGAAGATCATCATAGAGCATATAGGTAGTTTACAAAAGGGTTTAACAACAATCACACCCGTCGTTAATCTATTTTCAAGGTATCTGCTAGAATTTTACCTTGTGCGCCAGATGGTGCTTTTATGCCTACAATAGCCGACAACGTTACCGCAACATCAGTAGTGCTAACCCTTTGATTGACAATTTTATTATCAAGTTCGAAACCAGCAAAAACAAGTGGTACAAAAGTATCATAACCCCAAGGTGAACCATGCGTTGCCGCTACTGATAATCCTTCCATATCAGCAACAAAACGATGCGCTTCGAGTACAATATAAATATCGCCAGAGCGGTTATTATTATGATTATTTGCAACTAATGTATGTAAATAGTCATTAGGAATATTACCTGTCTCAAGATCAGAGCTGGTCACAGCAACGGCCACGCCATCGAGTTTATCTATTTCTATTGCTACGGCTTTTTGAACTTGTGCGAGCGATAACTTTCGACGTGAAATCAAATCTCTATCCAAATACAAATAGGGATGGAAGTAAGATTTAATCAACTGTTCATCAAAACCAAATTGTCTTTTCAGCACTTTCATTCCGGCTGATTTATCCCATTCATTTGGCGCAACAACGCTAGTTTCCATGCCTAAACTTGACAAATAAGCAGGTACTTCTGCAGCGCCGTGATCGGCAGATAGCACAATAAGGGTATTATCTAAACCCACTTTTTTATCAATGAACTTTAATAGCTTTGCAATTGTTCTATCCAGACGCAGCATATTATCTTCAGCTTCTAGGCTTGATGGGCCAAAAACATGACCAACATAATCTGTAGAAGAAAAACTCACTGATAAATAATCAGTTACATTATCTTTGCCAAGCTTTTCATTAATCAGAACAGCTTTAGCAAAATCTAACGTCAGTTCATCACCAGCTGGGCTAAGTGTTAAAAAGGTATTAAAATAACCGTCACTCATATCACCATAGGCATGAGGAAAAGTGCGACCAAATCCTGGCAACTTAGTTTCCCAAATTTGATCGTCTTGCTTAGCAAATTCATATTTTTCAACTGGCTGAAGAAGCTGCCAACTTTGTTGGTGGTATTTTTCCGTTGGTTTTGTTTTATTCCAATTACTCACCCAGCTAGGATATTTGTCGTAATAATAAGCGCTAGTAACAAACTCACCTGAGCTTTTTGAAAACCAAAAAGCCTTACCCATATGACCAGCTAAAGAGACCGCGCCTCTGTCTTTTATCGACACACCAAAAATTTTAGCTTTACCGTTTGTAGCGATAGATAATTCATCACTAAAGGTGGACACTTGAATATTGCGTGGTGAACGGCCTGATGATTTAGCTGTTCTTTGTGTTGGGTCTATTTCTGTTTCTTGATTAACATCTGCGTTAGCTGATAAAAGTGGATAGTCTGCATCTTCAATATTGTAAATTAAGCGTTCGAGTTTATTATCATACCAAACATTACCTATCATGCCATGAACAGCAGGTAGTGCTCCTGTAGCTAAGGTCGCATGGCCAACAATAGTTTCAGTATTAGCATGATTATGGTGGGCATCTTTATATACCACACCTTCTTTAAGGAGATAATTAAAACCATTCTTGCCCATTTTATCTAAATAGCGATATGGCATGTCTCCACGCAGTTGATCGACAGTGATCTGTAAAACCAACTTGGGTGCTTTCTGCTCAGCAAAAGCAGTAAAGCTAGCGAAACTACTAATAATTAGAAGCAATAAGTAAGTAAGTTTAGCACCACATACATTCTTTATACTTATAACAGGAATCATCATGATAATATCTTGTAAGTTCTCAATTTTGATTATTTATGATAATTCATAACGTGTAAAAAAAATAGCAAACATAAGATAATAAACCTTAAGCCCTGAACCTTAAGTTTTATTAAAATTATTCATGATGGTTTGACATTCATCAGTTGTAAGTAGCCTTTTTATCTCAACTATTTCATTTTCAATAGCGTTATTTAGCTGATTTTGATAAATCTCTTTCATTAAACGCTTAGAGGTTAAAACAGCATCAGAGGGAAGCGCTGCTATTTTTTCAGCCTGCGCAGCAACGTAGTCAATTAATTGAGATGAATTACAAATTTTATTAACAAGACCAAATTCCAGCGCTTGCTTGTCGTTAACAACATTTCCTAAAACGGCTATTTCAAAAGCTCTGTTACTTCCTACTTTTAATGGCAGTAATAAACTAGCGCCAGCCTCTAAGCAAATACCCAATTGAGTAAAAGGCATAATAATACTTGTATTTTCACTACAAAACACCATATCGCAATGCAGTAAAAGTGTTGCGCCAATTCCCACTGCAACTCCCGCTACAGCGGCAATTAATGGCTTATTAAACTTTGCCAGCTCCCTAATGAAATCAAAGGCTGGAAGTTCATTTTCTCCCTTTGCACTAATAAAGTCATGATAATCATTACCTGCAGTGAAACAATTTTCACTGCCTTGAATAACTAGACACCGCACACTTGCTGCTTTATTAGCATATTTAAAATGCTCACAAAGTTGTTTATACATGTGTGAGTTTAATGCATTTTTTTTATCTAATCGGTTTATCGTAATAGTGAAAACACCATCATGCTCACAGGTTATAATGTCATGTGGCATACATATTCCTTTTAATTTCAATTAAATTCATTATCTGAATAACATTTTTAGAAGATTAACTTTCTTTTTATACGGTGGATATCTTAAAGGGATATCAATCCATCTGGCAGATTTTATTATACTTTTTGAGTGACTAAAAAGTTCAAACGATTTTTTTCCATGATAGGATCCCATGCCACTTTCCCCTACACCACCAAAGGGTAAATGTGAATTTACCACATGCATCAAGGTATTATTCACGTTGACGCCGCCACAGCGAATGCGCTTGATAAGAGCTTGTTCAAATGGCTTATCGTTTGTAAATATATACATTGCCAAAGGGTGCTGAGGTAATTTTCTTATTTGCTTACAAACATCATCAAGATCTGAAAACTCAAGCACAGGCAATACTGGACCGAATATTTCTTGCTGCATAATATCATCGTCAATACTGATATCATTTAACAATGTTGGCGCAATGAACTTCTCATTTTCATCCGTTTGCCCACCAACCACTATATTTTCTTTTTTAATAAGCCCTTTGATACGATTGAAATGTCGGTTATTGATTATTCTGGAAAGATCTTTGCTGTCAATAGGACTCTCGCCATACCACGAGAGTATGGTTTCCTTCGCTTTTTTAAGAAACGCTTCTTTAAGAAACGCTTCTTTAATGTCTTGATGAACATAAACATGATCAGGAGCAATACAAGTTTGACCAGCATTTAAGAAACGACCAGACAAAATACGTTTTACTGCTTGGTCAAGCTTGCAGTCTTTATTGACAATTGTTGGCGATTTCCCGCCTAGCTCTAAAGTGACGGGGGTTAAGTGTTTTGCTGCAGCAGACATCACTATTTTTCCAACATTTGGGCTACCGGTGAAAAAGATATGATCAAATTTGTTTGTCAATAAAGCATTAGATTCCTCAACACCTCCTTCAACAGCACATACATATCTTGAATCAAAAATATCAGCAATAATTTCAGCGATCACAGCAGATGTAGCAGGCGTTAATTCTGATAGTTTGATTACTACGGTATTACCTGCTGCGATAGCACCGATTAACGGTTGGAAAGCAAGAATAACTGGATAATTGAAAGGTACTATTACAAGTACATTTCCAAGGGGACAGTATTCAATTCTACTTTTAGCAGGTTGACTAAGTAGGTTGGTTTTTACCGGAGTTGCTTTCATCCATTTCTTGAGATGTTTAATGGCATCTTTAAGCTCATCATACATAAGTACAAGTTCGAAATAGGCTTCAAATTCAGGTCTGCCGAGATCTGAAATTAATGCTTGAGCAAGCATTTCTTTTTTGTCTAACACAACTCGTTGTAATTTTTTTAGCTGGGTCAGCCTAAAATCATAACTATGGGTTTCATTCGTTTCAAAATATTCTCTTTGAATCTCGACCACATTATCAATATCTAAACTAGTCATTTTTTTTCACTCACTTTCATCATAACTTTTACTTCGCTCAACCTCTACAATAACGGTCTTTTAAGCATTACTATCAGCCCTTCAACTTCTAGCACCACTTGCTCATGTGAATTAGTTAACGCAAATGCTAAATTAATAAGTCCTCTATCAGCTCTATTGCCTTGGTAAACCTCTTTTACTATCATCGTCACAGCCAAAGTGTCATTGGGAACTACAGGGCGAATAAATCGACAAGAGCTTAATTCCTTACCTGCAACTATGTGCCAATTTTTGTAGATATTGTCATAAGTCAGGCGTTGCATAATACCAATAGTATGAATACCACTAGCACATAACACTCCAATTGGAGATAACCTAGCCTTGTGTGGATCAGTATGAAATTCCATGGGGTCATAACGCAGAGCAAAATCAATTATTTCCTCCTCGCTTACATGGTATTCTCCAAAGTGAAATTGCTGTCCTAGCTCTAGATCGTTCCAATAGGTTTTTTCAGTTACAGCACAACTAGTTAGATTACTCATTGTAGTAATCATGAGTTAACTTCGAAGTCTGACAAAATCATATCTGCCGCCTTTTCACCAATCATGATAGTAGGCGCATTAGTATTACCGCTGACTAGTTTAGGCATGATAGAAGCATCCGCTACCCTTAAACCTTGTACGCCATGCACTTTTAATTGATGATCAACAACGGCCATAGGATCTTCATCAGTGCCCATTTTACATGTGCCACAAGGATGGTATTGAGTATCGGCTCGATTACGTATATCTTTTTCTAACTGCTCATCATTGCCATTTTCAACTTGGTACAGCATATTTTTGCGTATTGAGTCGAATGGCTTACCTTCTAAGATGTCTTGCATTTTTTTTGCGCCACGCTTAATCAGTAACATATCCTTTTCATCATCGAAAAACTTGGGATCTATATGCATACAATCTTCAGGGTTATTACTGTTAAGTTTTACTTCGCCAATACTGTCTGGGCGTAATACAGTAATATGGCAACTATATCCATGGCCAAAATTTACCTTACGAGCATGGTCATCGACAATACCTGGAACAAAAACAAACTGAGCATCAGGAGCAACCAAGTTATCTTCAGTACTAAAAAATGCGCCAGATTCTGCCAAGGTACTGGTAATCTTCCCTGTGCGCTTGTTTTTCCATTCCAGCATAGACTTGACCATATTAGTGCCGCCTCTAAGGGATATGCCAAAAGTATCTTCTTTGCTTGATACTTTAAAGGTTTGCACGTAATCAATATGGTCTTGCAGATTTTGTCCTACGCCGGGTAAATCATGAACTATATCTATACCTTTTTCTTTTAGGTGTTCGGCAGGACCTACTCCTGATAACATTAAAATTTGTGGCGAACCAAAAGCTCCACCACTAACAATTACTTCTTTTTTACAACGAATATCAATGGACTTATTGTCCTTTTTATAACGTACACCTACAGACTTGCTCCCCTCAAAAAGAACTTTTTCTGTTAATGCATGAGTAATAACCGTTAAATTAGGACGATCTAAGTTAGGCGTAAGAAAAGCTTTCGCTGCACTACATCGCTCGCCATTTTTAACCGTACGCTGATACATAAAGGCACCTTCTTGCTCAGCGCCATTATAATCTTCGACTCTATTTATCCCTTCTAACGCACAAGATTTAAGAAACATTTCATTAATATTACTGGCGTCATTGGCATTACTAACACCTAAAGGACCATCTTGACCATGTAGTTCATCTTTAAAAATTTCATTTCCTTCTGACTTTTTAAAGTAAGGTAATATTTCATCATAACTCCAACCTTCGTTTCCTAATGCTGCCCAGTTATCATAATCCCATTTATTGCCACGAACATAGAGCATGGCGTTGGTTGAAGAACTACCGCCTAACGTTTTACCACGCGGTTGATAACCTTTTCTACCATTGAGTCCTTTTTGAGGAATTGTTTCAAATGCCCAATTATTTATTTTAGTTGGCATCATGGCAGCAACACCTACGGGTGCATGAATTAAAACACTTTTATCTGGCCCGCCTGCTTCTAATAAACAAACCGAAATATTGGGGTCTTCAGATAATCGAGAAGCAACAACACAACCTGCAGAACCCGCACCAGTAATAATATAATCGAACATTTTTTTCCTCACTTGCTATACAACTCATGCAGCGAATCGCGTTAATAAATCACCCAGATTACTATTTCATTTGAGTGATATGGTTATAATTTTTATTTGCCGTAAAGTGTTACAACAACAGCGCCACCAAGCCCAACATTATGCTGTAGAGCAAGCCTTGCTCCTTCCACTTGTCTTGCTCCTGCTTCACCTCTTAAGTGCCATGTAAGTTCGGTACACTGTGCCAAACCTGTTGCCCCAATAGGATGCCCTTTAGACATCAGTCCACCAGAAGGTCCTATAACATACTTACCGCCATAGGTATTATCGCCATTGGCAATAAATTCTGCGGCGCCCCCTTCAGAGCACAAACCTAACCCTTCATAGTTGATAACTTCGTTGGTAGTAAAGCAATCATGTAGCTCAATGACGTCAATATCTTCTGGTGAAATTCCAGCAGCATTATAAACTTGCTGAGCTGCCATTTCTGTCATGCCCTTGCCCGCTGCATAGATTGGATCTTGCCAAGATTTTTCAGTATCCGTTGCCATGGCTTGTGCTAGAATTTTAACGCCATTACTAATGCCATTTCTTTTAGCAAACTCTTCACTACAGACAATAGTCGCTGCCGCTCCACACGTTGGAGGACAAGCCATTAATCTTGTCATATAGCCGTCATAAATCACTTTATCGTTCATAACATCTTGCCAAGTTAAAGGCTTTGTAAACATAGAGTAAGGGTTATTAACAGCATGACTGCGTGATTTTGCAGAAACTTTAGCAAAAATACTTGCATCAACATCATATTGGTTCATATAGTGCCTACCTGCAGCACCAAATGCTTGTAATGCAAGCGGCCCTTGCGGTGCATTAAACTTTTCTAAGACAGGAACTGCCCTATCAAACGGACTTTCTCTGTCAGTCCAACCAGAGCCTAGTGCTCCAGGTTGCATTTCTTCAAAACCAAATGCTAAAGCACATTCTACTTCGCCAGAAAGAACGGCTTGTCTTGCTAAAAATAAAGCAGTAGAGCCACTAGAGCAGTTATTATTTACGTTAATAATAGGGATACCACTTTGGATAACATCATAAAAAGCATGCTGTGCACAGGTGCTATCACCATAGATATATGCACCGTAGGCTTGCTGGATTTGAACAGCTGATAATCCTGCGTCAGAAAGTGCAATATTAATGGCTTTACTTGCCATGACACGGTAAGGCTCTTGCTGGCCCGGCTTACAAAATTTTGTCATGCCAACACCGGCAACGATTACATGGCTCATTTTTATAACTCCTATAATTTTAACTAGAACGTTTTATTCAGTTAATAAATTAAAATAACTGAATAAAACATTTTAAATAACGCAGTGCCTTTATTTACGTTTCAATTACTCGAATGTATAACTAAATTCTAAATTTAAGGTTCTTGGTGCATGAAAATATGCAAACTGAGATCCTACAAATAACGGTACATCATTAGCGTAGTAAAAATATTCAGCATTAGTTATATTTTTAGCAACCAAGTTTACATTCCAGTCAGCATCAGGCGACACAAGCATAATCGAGGCATCAAGTAAGGTATATGATTCTTGAATAGTTAATGGGTCCAGATCTGCTGTTGCGTAATACTCATCAATATAATTAACATCTGCTCTACTTATTAAAGTGTAGTCACCTATCATATATTCATGCTGTAAGCTTAATGACACTGTTATTTCAGGAACATCTTGATTTGTTCTTCCTGTCAAATCATTAATTCCTGCTTCTGAACAAGCAGCACCCGATAAGCCAGTATCGAGCAACTGCCTTGCTGTACAACCCGCATTTTTGTAATCATCAAAACTGAAATCGATATAGCCTATTGCGGCATCGAGGGTCAGTTCATCGGTCAGTAACCAAGTAAGTTCGACTTCTACCCCTTGAGTTGTCGCTTTTGCTGCATTATCTACAACAAAAGTTGTTCCACCAGTGAATAATGTCGTTTGCATATTATCGTAAGCAACATTAAAGATTGCCGTATTGAGCACCATAGAACCGTCTAACAATTCAAACTTAGCACCAATTTCTGTTGAAATCGCTTCTTCATTTTCATATTCAATTTCATCTGGATCTGGTGACATGGCAATCGCATTAAAGCCACCACCTTTAAACCCTTTACTTATGGTAAAGTAGTAGTTTGAATTATCAGTTGCTTGCCATGAAAGGCTCGCTGAAGGTGAAAATAATGACTCTTCACGAACCAAAGTAGTTAAATGAGGAGTTGCTTCCATTAAAGCTATACTCCAGACGTAAAGCTCTGTTGGGTTAGTTAACGGCAAGCCAGACTTTTCACCATCACCAGTTCCGCCGTATATTTCTACATACTGCGTGGCTGTTTTCTCTTCTTTAGAATAACGACCAGCAATATCAAGTTTAATATTCTCTGATAACCCAAATGAAAGCTGACCAAATATTGCTAAGGTATCAGTTTCTTGACCAAGGCCATTTAAACGACTTGTTACGGCATGTTCAATTGGTACAGGAAATGCACCAGCGACAGGCGTGCCTGGTGCACTAGCAAAATCTAAAACAGCGTCAGTAGGGAGTTCACTATTTTGCCAATAACCACCGAACAAATATTCAAAAGTATCGTTGTCTTCTGAAACAAAACGAACTTCAATACTATTTTGATCGTATTCTTCAGTTTCAGTGAACTGAATTACTGGTAAAGGGCCAAAATCAGCATCTTGAGTTCGTAAAAAATCATAACCAGAATGTGCTGCAATTGCAGTGATAGTACCTTTTGCTAAATTATATTCAGCTTTTAAAGCATACTCTTCAAAGTTGGCATCCATTAAATAATATTTGTCTTCGCCTTGATAGCCAATGCCAGGGTAATCACCATTTGAGACTATTGTTTCCCCATTAACAGTATCTTCTGCGCCGAACATTTTTGCTAAAGCCGTTAACGGGTATTCGTCTTCTAAATAAGTAATTTCATAAGCAGCGCCATCTGTTGTAAAACCGCCTTGTTCAGCTCGCATAGTTAATTTCAAATCACTATTGGCTTGCCAGCTTAAAATTCCTCTAAAGGCATTATCTTCAGTTGTCGGGCCTGTTTGACCTGTTGCTATGTTTTTTACCCAACCTTCATTACTTTCTGAACCTTGAAAAGATAAACGACCAGTTAAAGAGCCACTATCATTTAGGGCACCAGTTACATAGCCAGATAGATTTTTCTTGCCAAATTCAAATTCGTAACCAGCGGTGATATTGGCTTCAAAATAATCTTTAGGCTGTGCTGGTAAAATACTGATAACACCACCAATGGTGTTTTTACCAAACAAACTTCCTTGAGGACCTCTAAGTACTTCTACGGCATCAACGTCCATAAATGAGAAACGAGACTGAATGCCTCTACCATGGTAAACACCATCAACAAAAATGCCGACTGACTGCTCGCCACCTGCTTGTAAATCAGAATTAACCCCACGAATTGAAATAGTATCCTGAATAGCATTTTCAGAAATACTGACGTTAGGAAGTGATTGAGACAAGTCATCAAGCTTATTAATTTTCATTTGCTTTAATGATTCACCACCAATAACACTTACTGATGCAGGCACTTCATTAAGGGTTTTAACCCGTTGACCACCTCGAACTTCAATTACTTCAATCTCTTTGGCTTCACTATTTTCCTCTTCAGCATGAGCCATATTTGTAATAAAAGTTGAAGCTATCGCTATAGCAATACCTGTTTTTTTAAATAGTTGCTTATTCATTTTATTTCCCCATATGTGAATTTTAATTACTGTTTATATGGCTAAAGGCCATTATTGTTATTTGGTATATATTTTCATTTCTATATTCGTAAGAAACGTCACTTTTTCAAAATAACGTTACCTAAAAATCATTTACTTTTTTGAAGTTCTCTACTAATGATTTTCCTACATTCTTAACCCACCACCAACGATCACCGTTTGACCACTGATGTAATTCGATTCAGGAGTACAGAAAAGATAAATTCCATCAGCAGCTTCATCTGCTGTACCACTTCGGCCTAAAGGAACCATGCTAGAAAAACCTGCACTAACCTTTTTCGGTATACCAATACCAACTTCATTACCGTCAACTACAATCGTTTTTTTCTCATCAGTTGCCTCTGTTAAACGAGTTTCAATCACCCCAAAGGCAACACAATTAACATTAATTTTGTATCGACCAAGCTCTTTTGAAAGGGTTTTTGTCATACCAGATAAAGCTGATTTCATTGAAGAATAATTGACCTGTCCAATATTGCCGTACTCACCTGCGATGGAAGATATATTGATTATTTTTCTAAAATGCTCTTGCCCTTGTTCAGCTTCATTTTTTGCAACAGGTACTACTGCTTGGGTAAATGCTCTGTTAAGTTGAAATGGCGCTTTCAAATGGATGTCATACATGGCATCAAATTGTTTATCTGATGCTTTATGAATCATTGAATCCCACGTATACCCAGCGTTATTAACTAAAATATCTGGGGTGCCAAATACATCAATAGCTTTTGCTATGAACCGATTTGCAAACCCTTCCTCAGTAACACTACCAACAACTGCTACAGCTTCTCCACCAAGTGCTCTTATTTGCGCAACGGTTTCATCTGCAGGCTCTTGATCTAAATCGTTGATAACAACTTTAGCCCCTTGTTTAGCAAATTTTAGCGCTAGTGCTTTCCCAATACCTCGGCCAGATCCGGTAATTAGTGCCACTTTGTTTAATAAACTATTACTCATATCTTTCTCTTTATTTATAGAATTGATTTAAAAGCTAATTAAGTTGTATAACTGCCTGCCCAATTATTTTGGTGTCATTACTTTGATCAATAGCAGCAAGGCTCACTTCAATTAATTTTCCATCACCTTGTTCAAACTTTCTTTCAACAACGCCACTGCAAGTAATTTCTGCATAAAGCTGAGTGATCGAGGTAAACCGTACATCTAAACTTTTAATCGCTGGTTGTTCTACCCAACCAGTTAACAAACGACCTAAATAAGCAACAGATAACATGCCGTGAGCAAAAACATCATCTATACCAGCTTTCTTGGCAAAATCTATATCTATATGCATGGGGTTATGGTCGCCTGATGCGCCTGCAAAAAGAGCTAGTGTTGTTCTAGAAATAGCTTTACTAGTAAGTCTTGGTAACTCATCACCTACTTCTATTTGATCATATGTTTTCATTATTAAATCCTAAATATCAACGAAACTAATTGCGCAAAACTAAGGTTGTTTGTAGATCAGCAACATGATGTCCAAGCTGATTAGTCACCTTGGTTTTTTCAATCAAAAACTCCAATGCGCCGCCTTTTTTGTCATAAACATCATCAACAAAAGACTCAAAAGTAACTACATCTCCTGTAACAACAGGTTTATGGTAATTAAAAGACTGATTTGCATGAAGAATTTTTTCTAATGGTGCGCCAATATCTTCATAATTTTTAAAGGGATTAGGCACATCCATTTTGAGTGAAAATAAAAACGTAGGAGGTATTGGTAACGAAGAGTACCCAGCAGCTTTTGCCGAAGATTCATCAATGTAGATAGGATTTGATTCACCAATAGCTTTAGCAAAAAAACGTAGCCTGCCTTTTTCAACTTCTGCTGTTGTTTTAGGAAAAACTTTACCTATATCTCTTTTGTCTAACATAGAATCCTCACTAATATTTCATGATTAAACATGTATCTTTAAAAATTAAGATTGAATTAACCAAATGTTCATTGTTAAGCTAATACTTGTCTAAATAAAAACTAACAGTTTGTGATGTCACTCTTAAATGACGGTAAACGACAAATTTAGAATCAATTGGCGTTAAAAAACAAAAAACAGTTCCAAAACTAGATTTACTTCCTAAATAACAAAGAGATATCTATGAGTGAAGAGAGTGTTTCAGATGCAACCGATGAATTATTTACTAGTAACAGATATGTTCATACGTTGTGTTTAATTGGAGAATCATCTGGCTTATCTAAGGAGGAGTTTGCTAAAAAAATAGGATTATCTTTAAGCTCTATTGAAGATCCGCAGGTTATTATTGCCAAAAGATATATTGTCAAAGCCTATAAAATTATTCTTGAGTTTACTGATGATGAATTATTAGGCGCCGGAGATAAAATCCTTCCACGAGGCTCGGTTGATTTAATGGTAAAATCAGCTTCTACAGAACTAACCTTAACTCAAGCTCTTGATGCTATAGAGCAAGTAATAAATATATCTCAAAGTTCGGTAGGTTCATCTGTTCATTGCGATGAAAAAAATGTTCATTGGCAATTCTCTCCAGCGGTAAAAGAATCACAATTTGAATTACTTATCAACACCCTATGTGCTTGTATGGCTCACAAAATTTTATCTCTGCTTATTACTAACGATTTAAATTTAGAATACGCTTCTTTTTGCGGTGATGAACCTTTAAACATCAGTGATTATCAATTTTTATTCTCTTGTCCTATACGATTTAATCAAGAGTGCTGTGAGATTGTCTTTTCTAAGGAATGGTTAAAACAGCCTATTCGCTGTAATTACCAAGAAGTAAAACATTACTTTGATGTGCCATTATCTGTTACCGGCTATTCACATAAAGATATGGGCATTGTAAAGCAAGTTAAAGACATATTTGCCGCGAGTCCTTATGCTCACTTCCCAGAGCAACTTGAATTGGCTAATCAGCTAGGGATGTCAGTTAGAACGATGCAACGCAAACTCGATATCGAAAATACTAGTTATATGCAACTTAAAGATGATGTTCGCAAACGAAAGGCACTTTTTTACTTTGAACATACAGAGAAACATATCAATGAAATTTCAGAGCGATGTGGCTTTAGTGAAATAGCTTCTTTTACTCGTGCATTTACACGTTGGACAGGTACAACGCCATCGAAATATAAGAAATAATAAACGATAGATAATTACCTTTTAATGATTTTTAAGCGCTAACTTTGTTATTTTGCGCCATTCTATTTTGATATTGTCGCTTGGTGTCATGTTAGTTCAATAAACTTCAGGTTAGCTTATTAGCATATGTGAACCTTTTTATATTTACAGCACTCATAGCTCTGAATGTATTAATGAAGTTTAACCCAGTTTATAACTAACTAATAAAGAGATTTTTATGCATTTTTATCAAGCACTTCAGCGAAACGCATCAATACTATCAAATAATATTGCAACCTCATTTGGTGATACTAAAAGAACTTGGAAAGAAGTAGAGCAAAGGGTGTCTCAACTGGCTGGAGCACTCGTTAAACAAGGAATAGATACGAGAGAAAACATTGCAATATTATCACTAAATTCTGACCGTTACTTTGAATATTTAAATGCAATCCCCTGGATTGGAGCTGTTGTTGTACCTTTAAACATTCGTTGGTCTCTTAAGGAAAATATATATTCATTAGACAACTCAGATAGCACAGTATTGTTTGTTGACGATGCTTTTTTAGAAATGGGTCAACAACTTGCTAAAGCATGTCCCAAATTACGTGTTTTAGTTTATATGGGGGACAAAGAAACCCCTGATGGTATGCTAAATTATGAAAAATTAATCAACAACTCCGCAAGAATAAAACCCGTAGATACAAATTATGATGAACTTGCCGGAATTTTTTACACTGGCGGCACAACAGGCTTTCCAAAAGGTGTTATGCTTTCACATGCTAATCTTTGGAGTAGCTCAGTTTCAGTCACCGCTGCAATGGGATTTAATAATAGCGAAGAAAGTTATTTACATGCGGCTCCAATGTTCCATTTGGCAGATATAGGGGTAAGTTATGCCACCGCAATTGGCGGTTTAACCCAAGTATTTATTCCATTTTTTGACCCAAGTTCGGTCATTGAAACGATCGAACAAAAACAAGTAAATCATATCTTACTTGTACCAACCATGATTACAATTTTACTTTCAACACCAGAATTAAGTAACGCAGACTTCACCAGTTTAAAAAATATTATTTATGGTGCATCACCAATGCCAGAAGGCACTTTGATTGATGCTATGGCTAAATTGCCACAGGTTGGATTTATTCAAGCTTATGGTCAGTCTGAGTTATCTCCACTGGTTTCAATACTACCAGCAGAGTACCATGTACTTGAAGGGCCTAAAGCAGGAAAACTTCGCTCTGCCGGACGTCCTAGCTACTGTCTCAATGTTGAAATAAAAGATAGTAATGGTAATTGCCTACCTGTCGGAGAAGTCGGGGAAATTGCAGCCAAAGGTCCAAACAAAATGTTGGGTTATTGGAAAAACCCAGAGCAAACAGAAAAAGCAATTGTTGATGGTTGGGTGATGACTGGTGATGCAGGATATATGGATGAAGATGGTTTTATTTTCCTAGTTGATCGTGTAAAAGACATGATCATAAGTGGTGGAGAAAATATATTCTCTGCTGAAGTTGAAAATGCTTTATCACACCACCTGGACATTTTAGAAACCGTTGTAATAGGTATTCCTAGTGAACAATGGGGTGAAGCTGTTCATGCGATTGTTCGTTTACATGAAGGTAAGTCATTAACAGAAAGTGAAGTTATAGAGCATTGTAGAGAGTATATCGCCGGATATAAAGTGCCCAGAACGGTAGAATTTAGAAATGAGCCCTTTCCAATGACAGGAGCAGGGAAACTGAAAAAAAATGAATTAAGGGAAAAATACTGGTCTGATAATACCCGAGCGATAAATTAGAATTATGATAATACTCACTTTGAAAACATGTAAAAAACAAATTATCAACTTGTTTTTTACATCAAACAAGCTAACAATTATAAATGAATTTTTCAGCTATTTAAGGAACAAAAAATGATAAGTGTTAATAAGCTTAAAAAACTTACTCTTGGAATATCATTATTAGCCATCACCTCTACGGCGTTAGCAGAAGAAAAACCCAATATTTTATTTTTCTGGGGGGATGATATTGGCCGTACAAATATCAGTGCCTACAGTCACGGCATCATGGGTTACAAAACGCCTAACATTGACCGTATCGCTAATGAAGGCATGATGTTTACCGACTATTATGGCGATCAAAGTTGTACAGCAGGTCGCTCTACCTTCTTAACTGGGCAATCAGGTTTACGTACAGGCATGACAAAAGTTGGTTTGCCTGGTGCTGCTGAAGGTATTCAAGATAGAGATATCACTATTGCTGAGATGTTAAAAGCGAAAGGTTATACCACAGGACAGTTTGGTAAAAACCATTTAGGTGACAGAGATGAGCATTTGCCTACTAATCATGGTTTTGATGAATTTTTTGGTAATCTTTATCACTTAAATGCAGAAGAAGAGCCTGAAGATCCTGATTACCCAAAAGATCCAGCCTTTAAGAAAAAATTTGGTCCTCGCGGTGTTATCCATTCTTATGCCGATGGTAAAATTGAAGACACGGGTCCATTAACCAGAAAACGTATGGAAACAGCTGATGATGAATTTATTGCTGCAGCACAAAAGTTTGTTGCTAAAGCTGTTAAAGCGAAAAAGCCATTTTTCGTTTGGGTAAATACTGCTGGAATGCACTTTAGAACACATATCAATCCAAAGCATGTGGGTTTATCTGGACAAGGTTTTTATAACGATGTCATGGTTGCCCATGATAATCACGTTGGCATGATGTTAGATCAACTAGACAAGTTAAAAATTGCTGACAATACCATTGTAATGTATTCAACAGATAATGGTGTGCATTACAATACTTGGCCTGATGCTGGTGTTACACCATTTAACGGTGAGAAAAATAGCGAGAAAGAAGGGGCTTATCGAGTACCTATGATGGTTCGCTGGCCAGGTAAAATTCCTGCTGGCGAAGTATCAAATGAAATAATGGCTCACTTAGACTGGATGCCTACTTTAGCCGCTGCAACAGGCGATACCAAACTTAAGCAAGATATGCTTAAAGGTGAACGTCGTTTTGGTGACAAAAAGGGGGTAATACACCTCGATGGCTATAACATGCTACCGCACTTAACCGGCAAGTCTGAAAAAGGTGCACGCAACATCTTTCATTATTTAAATGATGAAGGCTTCCCTGTTGGTATTCGTGTTGGCGACTGGAAAATGGTATATGCAGAAAACCGCGGTAAAACCATGGCACTATGGGCAGAACCTTTTACTATGCTTAGAATGCCTAAAATACTTCATTTACGTCGTGACCCATGGAGCAAAGCAGAGGCCAACTCTAACTCATATTATGATTGGATGATTGATAAAGCCCCGTATATTTATTTAGGTTTATCTGAAACAGCTAAATTCCTTTCAACCTTTAAACAATATCCACCTAGCCAGCCAACTGGTTCTTGGTCAGTAGAAAAAGTATATGATGCTTTTTTAACTAAATCTGAAGGCAAATAATAGATAAATTATTCCTTTCATAAAGCTCAAAATAGTTTGTTTTGAGCTTTTTCAATTAACGCATTATTAACTTTCTTTACTCTTCAACTTTTTAAATTTTTACCACAAAAACAACGAACAGTTTGGTTTCTATTAAAATAAATATATACAAATTATAGATTAATCAAAAAAATGCTGTAACATCAATTTAACGTTTCGAACTTTATAACTATGATAAGGATAAGACATGGTAGCTAAAAGCAAGTTCAAAAAGCTAGTTTTAGGACTAGGTTTAATAGCCGCATCAACTGCAGCAATAGCAACAACTGACACTTCTAAACCTAATATTCTCGCCATTTGGGGTGATGATATTGGTACATTTAATATTAGTGCCTATAACCGTGGTGCAATGGGGTATAGAACACCAAACATCGATCGTATTGCCAATGAAGGTATATTATTTACCGATTCGTATGGCGATCAAAGTTGTACTGCTGGTCGTGCCGGGTTTATTACCGGACAGCACCCTATTAGAACAGGTTTAACCAAAGTTGGTTTACCTGGTGCTGATGAAGGCCTTAGCCTAAAAGATCCTACTATTGCGAAATTATTAAAGCCTCATGGTTATATGACTGGCCAATTTGGTAAAAATCATTTAGGTGATCAAGACGAGCATTTACCCACTAACCATGGCTTTGATGAGTTTTTTGGCAACCTTTATCATTTAAATGCCGAGGATGAACCAGAACATCCAAATTATCCAAAAGATGCAGAGTTTAAGAAAAGATTTGGTCCTCGCGGTGCTATTCATTCTTTTGCTGATGGTAAAATTACCGATACCGGCCCAGTGACTAAAAAACGTATGGAAACTGTCGATGAAGAGTTTTTAGGTGCTGCGTTGAAATTTATCGATAAAGCCCATCAAGCGAAAAAACCTTTTTTTGTTTGGTTTAATTCAACTCGTATGCATATTTGGACGCGATTAAAATCTGAATCTGAAGGCGTTACTGGTCAAGGTTTGTATGCTGATGGCATGACAGAACATGATGGACATATCGGCCAGTTATTAGATAAATTAGATAGCCTTGGCATTACAGACAATACCATTGTGATGTACACCACGGATAATGGTGCTGAGTTAATGTTATGGCCTGATGGTGGATACACTCAATTTAGAGGCGAAAAAAACACCAACTGGGAAGGCGGTTATCGTGTACCTATGATGGTTCGCTGGCCAGGGAAAATAAAGCCAAACCAAGTATCCAATGAAGTGATTGCAATGATGGATTGGATGCCTACTTTATTAGCTGCCGTAGGTGATACAGAAGTTACAGCTAAGCTTAAAAAGGGCACTAACATTGATGGTAATAGCTATAAAGTGCATTTGGATGGTTATAACTTCTTACCTCATTTCTTAGATACCTCTAAAGAAGGTCCAAGAAAAGAATTCATTTACTCTTCTGATACCGGTGAAATTGTTGCTATTCGTGATGGTGATTATAAATTCGTTTTTCGTGAACAAAAATCCCATGGTTTAAATGTTTGGCAAAACCCTTGGACTGTGTTGCGCGCTCCGAAAATATTTAATTTACGCATGGATCCATTAGAGCGTATGGAGCATGACTCTGATGCCTATGCTCATTGGTTTGCTGAACATATGTTTTTAATAGCTCCATCAATGATGAGAGTAGGACAATTTAAGGCTACCTTTAAAGACTTTCCACAGCGTCAAAAACCTGGAAGTTTCGTGCCATAACCACAAAGATTACTTGCTAACTAAAGTAGCAATAAAAAGGCCATCAAATTAAATTAAATTGATGGCCTTTATTCTTAATGTTTATTCAAAAGCAAAGTTTAGAAGAACCTATAAATTCACAAAATACAATACATAAACATACTAAAATTCTATGCCACAATTTCAAAACGTTAATCGATATTTCAACAATAATCTCTGTAAAACACGTTTCTATTTTCCATTTTTTTTATTATTAACTTCTCTAAATGTTAATGCACAAAATGCTGAGTCTACAACAAAAACAATAAGCACAAACCAACAATACTCGTTACCAAAAGCAATGCAAGATAAGCTAATAAAAAACATGGTGTGGCTAGAGGCTGGAAGTTTTGAAATGGGCTCCAACTCACCCAAAGCAAGAAAAAGAGAACGCCCCGCTCATCAGGTGTCGCTCGATGGCTTTTATATCAGCAAGTTTGAACTTACCCAAGATGTTTTTGTGCAGATTATGGGATGGAATAACAGTTACTTTCCTTGTGCAAACTGCCCTGTAAATAATGTTAGTTGGTTTAACATGCAACTGTTTATTGAGCGGTTAAATATTGCTACAGGAAATAAGTTTAGATTACCAACTGAAGCTGAATGGGCTTATGCTGCTAAAGGTGGCAATAAATCTAAAGACTATCTATACAGTGGCTCAAATAATATTGCAGACGTTGCTTGGTATAACGAAAATTCCAACAGACAAAGTCACCCTGTAGGTCAAAAACGAGCAAATGAATTAGGTCTTTATGACATGACGGGGAATTTATGGGAGTTTTGCCAAGACAACATGAGCCGAACAACTTATCAACAAAAAAGAGGACATAACCCTTTTTATGGCGATTCAAACAGTTACAATAACAAAAATAAAAAAAAGGCAATGAAGGTTCTACGCGGTAGTGGCTATGAATTTTCAGCTGATGAATCACAAGTTTTCATTCGTGATGGAGCAACGAACAATGTTAGAATGGCTGATATTGGCTTTAGATTAGCAATGAGTAAACACTAGATGTTCAAAAAGCAATTTCAATGGTTAATATTATCTGTATTTTCATTTTATATATTAATGGCTAATCTCTCCTTCGCAGCAGATTTTGTCGGTGCAAAACAATGTCAAACCTGCCATCAAGATCAATATCAAGGTTGGAAAGGCTCCCATCATGAAAAATCCATGCAGCATGCTAATAATGAGTCAGTGCTTGGCGACTTTGATCAAGTTAACTTTCAATCGAACAAGTTTTTCAAAAAAGGAGCCGATGCAGCACCTGAGTTTTGGGTAAATATAAAAGGCGATGATGGTAAGTTTCACGATTATCAAATTAAATATACTTTTGGCTATACGCCACTGCAGCAATATATGGTGGAGTTTGATGATGGTCGAGTACAACTTATCCCTTTTGCCTGGGATTCTCGAAGTAAAGAAGATGGCGGCCAACGCTGGTTTAACCTCTACCCTGACAGAACTGAAAAACATCAAGAATTTTTCTGGACTAATACCGGACAAAATTGGAACTATATGTGTGCTGATTGCCATTCAACCAATGTCAGTAAAAACTTCGATGTAAAGAGTAACAGCTACAAAACTCACTTTAGTGAAATCAATGTTGCCTGTGAAAGTTGTCATGGCCCAGCAAGTGAACACATTACATGGCTAAAAAATAAAAACATCACCAACTTTGGTTTTAACCGCAATTTATCAACATCAGTAAAAAAATGGCAAGCTGAAAATGATAGTAAGACCTTGGCACCACAAGAAATCGAACACAGCCAACAAGTGTTAACCTGTGCGCAGTGCCACAGCCGCCGCTCACAAATTAGCGATAACAATCATGTTACCGGTAATGCTTTCGGTGAGCGCTATTTACTCGATTTGGTCACTAATACCAACTACCACCCCGACGGACAGGTTTATAACGAAGACTTTGTTTATGGATCTTTTTTACAATCTAAAATGTACCAAAAAGGTGTTGTCTGTAGTAATTGTCATGACCCACACTCTGCAAAGTTAAAACTGCCAACAGAAACTCTTTGTTTGCAGTGCCATCAAGCCGATAACTATGCGAATAAATCACACCACCAGCACAATGACGACTCTACTGGATCACAATGTGTAAACTGTCATATGCCTGAAACCACTTACATGGAAATTGACGCAAGGCGCGACCACGGTTTTCATATTCCACGTCCTGATTTATCACTACAATTAGGTACCCCTGATACTTGTTTAAGCTGTCATAAAGATAAAACGAGTAACTGGTCATTAGATAAGGTAAACACTTGGTTTCCTGCAACTGAACAAAGGCAAGCACATAAAAAAGAAAAAGATTTTGCTGCTGTTTTTTCGGTGACTAACTTGTCACTGTCAGATCAGCAATGGCAAAGTGTTTCTTCAGAGCTATCGCGCATTGCACAAACATTAAGTTATGCGCCAATTATTCGTGCCTCAGCATTAACAAAAATGGCCGAGACATCAAATAACAACACAGTGATAGCCATAGCGAGAGCATTAAAGAATGATAATGAGTATATTCGCTTAGGGGCTGTGATTGCTTTGCAAGGTCGTGGGGCACAAGCTATACAAACTGAAAAATGGCGCTTGTTATCCCCCTTGTTGACCGATAAAGTATTAGCTGTACGAACCTCCGCCGCTTTTACTTTAGCGAGTCTTTGGCAGCAATTAAGTACTGAGCAAAAAGAACAATTAACTCCTGCACTAAGTGAGTACTTAAGCAGCCAAGACTATAATAACGATCGCGGTTTTGCTCACTCTAATAAAGGTATTGTTTATAGCTATCAAGGTAAATTAGAAAAAGCTATAAATTCCTTTGAACAAGGCATTAGCATTGAACCTAATTTTGCTCAAGCCTATATTAATTTAAGCCAGATTTATCGTCAGTCAGGTCAAAATCAACAAACGATAAAAATACTACAACAAGGAACTAAAGCTAGCCCTGAAGATGCACAGTTGCCTTTTGAATTGGCTATGGCTTTTATTAGAGCAAAAGATAAGGCCACTGCTGCTAAGTACTTGGCTCAAGCAACAAAACTTGCACCGCAAAACAGTCATTATTTTTATGTATTAGGACTCAGTCTCGAACAACAAAATAAGACACAAGCCTATAAGGCAATCTCAGAGGCGTATAAAATTAGTCAAAACCCACAGCATTTATATGCTTTGTGTGAAATGCAAGTACGCCATCAGGCGTACCAAGCCAAACAATGTTTAACAAAATTGGCAACAGTGGCGCCAAAGAATGTAATAGAACAACTTAAAGCACAGCTTAAAAACTAATTTTTAAAATAGTTAAAGTTTATTTAAAGGTACGTTAAAGGAAAATAACATGAGCGAAAGTTTACAAGCTTTAAAGCAATTAAAACATCAAATTCAGCAGTCAGTTATCGGTCAAGAGCATGTTGTTGATGCTTTGCTTGTTGCGCTACTCACTAATGGTAATGTTTTACTTGAAGGGCTTCCTGGTACAGCTAAAACCCGCTCAGTAAAAAGCTTAGCCACATCTTTAAACGTTGATCTTGGGCGTGTGCAATTTACCCCTGATTTATTACCTTCAGATGTTACTGGCACCGAGGTTTATCAAGAAGTTAATGGCAAACCTACCTTAACTTTTCAACAAGGCCCGGTGTTTAACAATATCTTATTAGCCGATGAAATAAATCGATCTCCTGCCAAAGTACAAGCTGCATTATTAGAAGCAATGGAAGAAAGGCAGATTACTGTCGCTGGTAAAACTTATAAATTACCAAAATTATTCATGGTACTAGCCACTCAAAATCCAATTGAGCAAGAAGGCACCTACCCTTTACCTGAAGCACAAATGGACAGGTTCATAATGAAGGTTACCGTTGATTATCCTGATGATGATGCTGAAGCCAAAATAATTAAACTTGTTCGCGGTGAAGAGAGCGCTCAACAAAGTGTAGAACAAATTGATGCTGAACATATATTTACCGCCCGAGATGAAATTCATCATATTCACATGAGTGAGACTATGGTGGATTATATTGTCGCGATTGTAATGGCAACACGAAAACCTGAACGTTATCCCGACTCTCCGCTACAACAGTGGCTTAATGTTGGTTCAAGTCCTAGAGCGAGTATTTCTTTAGATAAATGTGCTCGAGCACAAGCTTGGTTAAATGGTAAAGATTTTTGCGATCCGGGTGATGTTCGCGCTATTGTTCATAGCGTATTACGTCACCGCTTAGTATTAAGCTATGACGCCATGGCTGATGGTATAACCGCAGATCAAGTTATAGATGAAATTTTAAGTCAGGTAGCTGTAGCCTAAGTTCTAATGAGAGTTTTGACCGTAAGCTTTTAGGGATAAATAATGCCAAATAAAGTGATTACAAACAAAAATGCAGCCAAGGGCGATTGCTCAATTTATGCTGATATAAATGAGCTTAAACGCTTTCAGTATAAAACACGCGGCTTCTCGTTTATGCCAAAGCAACCGGCAAATAGTTTGTTATCCGGTAAACATGCATCAAAACTTCGTGGACGAGGTTTAAATTTTGAAGAGCTTCGTCATTACAGGCCCGGTGATGATATTCGCGCCATGGACTGGAAAGTAACGCAACGCACTGGTAAGCCTCACGTCAAAGTTTATACCGAAGAAAAAGAACGCAATGTCTATCTAGCTATTGATCAACGTATGACAATGTTTTTTGGTAGTAGCCATAAAATGAAATCAGTTATTGCTGCTGAGCTTGCAGCATTAATGGCTTGGCGCGTAGTAGAAACAGGCGATAGAATTGGCGCACTTATCTATAACGATGTTGAAATCAAAGTTGTTCCAGCCAAACGTGGTCGCAATCATGTCGTTAATGTTTTAGCTGAAGTTATCAAAAAAAATCATCAGTTAGATTTATCAATTTCCCAATCAAATAATGATAGTGAAGCATTCAATACTATGCTCAATAAACTTCATAAGATTAGTGGCCATAATGCCTTGGTTATATTAATAGGTGATGGTCATGGTTGGAATCAACAAAGCACTGATCATATAAAAAAGATACGACAACACAGCGAAGTAATAGCTTGCCATGTCTTTGATCCTCTTGAATTAGACTTACCTAAAATGGCACAAATGGTGGTCAGTGATGGCAAAAAACAAATCCAATTTTCATCGCAAGATAAAGCAATGCAGCATAAATACCAAACCGAAATAACTCGACAGTTGAAAACTTACGACGACACGGCAAAAAAATACCGTATTCCTTTGTTATCAATCAATACTGTCTCGTCTGTTGATAGCCAAGTACGTAAAGCTTTTGGTGGTAGCTAAGATAATGACTGAAATAATAGCAACATCGGTAGAAGCTCCCTTTGCTAAGCCTTGGGGAAATTACCTATTAGAAAAAATAGTTGAAACTCAAGCACCCGAAAACATTAGTTGGCTACCACAGACCCTTGGCTGGAAAATTTTAGCCAGTGTTGCATTATTATTGCTAACTCGAAAGGTTTACACTATTTATAGAAATTATAAGCGAAACGCTTATCGCCGAGAAGCATTAACGTGGTTAGAGCAATGCCAACAAACCGATAATTTTGACCTCTATAAACAACTTCCCACACTATTAAGAAAGACAGCACTAAGTGCCTTTAAGCGTACTGAAATTAGTCAACTTACCGGCAGTCAATGGGAGCGATGGCTTGATAAACAGTGCCAACAAACTAGTTTTGTCTCTAGCTGTCCCAATGTATTACATCAACTTGCCTATATGCCAATCAAGCCAAATACCTTTAATGCTGATCAATACCAAGTTTTGTTAGCACAAATTACCCTATGGATAAAATATCATAGGAGGTCAGATGCTTAGTTTTATTGGTATTAACTTTGACTTTGCCACTATAGAATTTGCTCACCCTGAGTTTTTCTTTATTTTGCCTTTACCCTTATTGGTGATTTGGCTTGCTCCTATTTATAAACAGAAAAAAGCCTCGGTGAAAGTCCCCTACTTTGCCCGGTTAGTTGATGTTACTGGCGAAAAACCACAAAGTGGCGCAGTATTACTTAACAGGAATAACCTACAACGTTTTTTCACCTTAATCACTTGGTTATGTATTGTTACGTCAATGGCAAAACCAGAACAGATTAGTGCACCTATCACTCAATCAAAATCAGCCCGAGATTTAATGATAGCAGTAGATTTATCTGGCTCTATGGCTGTTGAGGATTTCACCCTTGATAACAACGATACAGTAGATAGGCTCAGCGCAGTAAAACAAGTATTAGCAAATTTTGCCAAAGGTCGAGAAAATGATCGTTTAGGATTAATTTTATTTGGTGATGCTCCTTATCTACAAGCGCCATTTACCAGCGACATAAAAACTTGGTTAACACTACTTGATGAAAGCCAAATTGGCATGGCTGGTACAAGCACAGCCTTTGGTGATGCCATTGGTCTTGCTATCAGTGTATTTGAGCAATCACAAACGCAAAATAGAGTATTAATTGTTTTAACTGATGGTAATGATACCGCATCACGTGTGCCAGCTGTTGAAGCAGCTAAAGTCGCTAGCGCTTATAATATTAAAATTTACAGTATTGCTATTGGCGACCCTACGGCTGTTGGAGAAGAAAAAGTCGACTTGGCCGTATTAGACAAAATAAGCAACCTTACCAATGGCGTGAGTTTTCAGGCACTTAACAGTGAAGAATTACAACAAGTTTATAATGAAATAAACACTATGGAGCCTGAGCTGTTTGATTCAGTTTCTTTTAGGCCAAGAACAAGCATCCATCATTACCCCATTATTTTAGTTGTTTTACTTTATATCTTGGCATTATCGTTAGTTAATCTACGCTTTCATTTAAACAAAAAGCATTTTAATTTTAATTCAAATAGTAAGAAACAGTCATCTAAAAATCTAACGTTAGCTGAGAACAATCTATCCGAGAATAATAATGATTGAACTAGCTAACTTTTTTAATATTGCAGAGCTACAACACTTTCATTTTTTGCGGCCTTATTGGTTACTAGCAATTGTCGCGATATTTTTCATATTACGACTTTTTGGTCAACGTGATGACACCTTAGCTTTGTGGCGTAAAGTAATGTCACCACAGATGCTAAAAACGTTAACAGTGCAAGGTAATACGAGTCGTTTATTGTCGCCACATAGACTTTCTTTCATTATTTCACTGCCTCTTTGCTTAGTACTAATGGGACCAACTTGGCAGCAACAGCCCTCTCCTTTTAGTGAAAACAATGCTGCTTTAGTTATTGCTTTAGATGTATCTAAAACGATGGAGCAAGGTGATATTCAGCCTAGTCGGCTATTAAGAGCAAAACAAAAAATACTACAGCTTTTAAAAGTCAGAGGCGATACTAAAACAGCTTTAGTAGCTTTTGCAGGCTCAGCCCATGTGGTGATGCCAATCACCAACGACCAACAAATGATCCAGCACTTTCTGGATAGTTTATCGCTAAAGTTAATGCCCATAGATGGCAAATTACCACAAAGCGTGTTGCCTGTTGCAGAACGGTTATTATCTACCTCTAGCGTGCCCGGTACCTTATTAATTATTGGTGATGGTGCAAGCTCAGAAACGAGCGAGCAATTTGGCAGTTATTTCCAAGCAGACGGAGCTTTATCTGATCACCAATTAATTGTTTGGGCCATAGGCAAAAAAGCCAACCAACTAGCAGAAAATAATACTATTATCCCTATGCAATATGAACAGCTCAACGCTGTTGCTAGCCAAAGCAATGGTCGTTTGGTTACTATGACAATGGACGAACAAGATATTGCTCAAGTTAACCGCTATATAGAGCACAACTTGGTCATTGTTGAAGACAAAAGCCGACCTTGGCTAGACTCAGGATACCCATTAACCTTTGTAATCGCACTGCTATTTTTATTTTGGTTTAGAAAAGGTTGGACATTACAATGGTAGGAACCTTCCTGACAAAGTATAAAAGAATACTGTGGCTATCTACCTTCAGTGCCCTAGTTGTATTTATCATACTAAAACCCAACGATTTTATTGATTTGTGGCTGACAAACGATCAGCAAGGTCAACTACTTTTTAATGCTGGACATTATGAACAAGCGAGCAAAGCGTTCAGTAATGTGCACTGGCAAGCCTTTAGTGCTTATGGAGATGAAAACTATAACACTGCAGCGACCTTTTATAGCCAATTCAATAATAAAGAAAGTTTATTAGCACAAGCCAATGCCTTAGCTCACGGTCGACATTACCTCAAAGCTCGCGATTTATACCAAGATATTCTTGTTCAACACCCTAATTTTAGTGCCGCTAAAAAAAACCAAGACATTATGCAAAGCATTATTGATGAAGTGAATATGCTCTCAGAAGCACAACAAGCTGAGCAAGGCGAATCAATAAAAGAATTAGGAGACGAACCGCAAACAGGTGATGGCGCAAAAAAACAAGAAGCTCGCCCACAAAAAGTTGAGCAACTTAATTCAGAACAACTATTGCTTGATCCAAACCTTAATGAAATGTGGTTAAGGCAAGTGCAAAAAGATCCCGCAAGCTTTTTATCACAAAAATTTCACTTTCAGCAGGAAAAAGCAAAAGAAAATAAAGGCACAATAGAATGAGTTATTCAACAATGCCATTATGCAAAAACTTACTACATAACACAGCCGTGAATTTCTTTTTTGCTATTTTGCTAATGCTTATTGCAAACTCAAATAGCTATGCCATTAACTTAAGCTTAGATGAGTTAATGGCTGACAATAAACTCACTATTGAAACAAGTATTAAGCAAGGTGAACAACAAATTGTCGGCCAACCATTGGTGATTAGCATTGAGGTAGCAACAAACCGATGGTTTGCAAAAGGTACTCAAATAAAGGCCTTTGAACTTGTCGATACAATAATATTAGCCAATAGTGAAATAAGTATTAATGGTACAAAAAAAGTTGATGGTCAAACTTGGTCAACACAAACACGAGAAATCACCCTCTATCCAAGACGACATGGCGACTATACATTACCAATCATTGAAGTACAGGTTTCAGTGAATACTAAGATTCATGGTATTGTTGAGGGCACAATTAAAACCGAATCACAGCACTTTACAATTTCATTGCCAAAAGCACTCTCCAATATTGAACACTTTATCGTATCACCACTAGTGAAACTAGCAGTAACCACAAACAACGAAAACGATGGCGAGAAAAACTATGCAATTGGCGATGCCATAACGCAAACTATAACAATAACTACACAAGATGCCCCTGCGATGATGATCCCCCCTGTTCGGAGAACGGAACTAACAGGCATGAGCATTTACCAGAAAATACCTCAAGTTTTTGATAAATCAAATCGTGGTAATTTAGTGGGTACGCGAATAGAGTCCTTTACATATATTTTTGAACAAGCTGGCAAGTACGTAACACCTGAGCAGGTTATATTTTGGTGGGATGTTAATAACAATGAATTACAAGAAATGCTGATACCTAGTCTTTCATTTAATGTCGGGGAAAGTTTAGTTAATAGTAATGCAACAGCTAATATCTCTTTGTTTAATTTCAAACAGAGCATCTGGTTCATCGTAATAATTTCTATCATTAGCGCATTTTTAAGCCTATTTCGCTATAAAAATAGTTTAGTAAAACTTTACGCTAACATAACTCATTTAGAGCAAAGAATCGCTAAGCAGGATTTTTTACAAGCAATTTCAAGTCATAACTATATTAATGCCATTGACTACCTATATAAATATTCACTGTTGATAAATGTAAATCTTGAACAGATAAAATCGCCACAGATTTTATCGTTAAATAAATTGGCTTTTGACAATAGCAACCAAGCAACAATGTTTACTATTCAAGATGCTAAAGCAATATTAAAAGAATTGACTGAAGATAAGAACATAGTCAGTAGTTCGTTTGATAAAACGAAGAAAATAAAACTAAATAATTAAGAGCTAATTAGGGTTAGTCAGCACTTTATCTTGCAACTTAATAATCGATTTCATCAAAGCTGACAAGTTTTTTTTGCGCTATACAGAAGCAAAACAATTCCTTAATTGGCCGTCAACTTGTCGAACATACAGCTTACATAAATACTCCTAAAGTTCCCCCCCCTTTTTGATTATCATGTCCGGTATTCACAAGTTATTGTCCTGCGGACATATTTAGTCCAATTACTGTGAGTGATATAAATAATAGTACGTCTAACTATTAAAATATAAACATGAGCAAAAATGGGAAATACTATGAAACCACAAAAACTTATTAACACGAGTAACAAGCTATGTCTGGTGGCTATTGCCGTTTCTATGGCAATATCTTCAGCAAATGTCATTGCAGAAGAAGGTAAAGAAGCAGAAGAAGAGCAAGGACTTGAAAGGATTATTGTTCACGCACAAAAAACGGCGCAAGTATTAAATGAAGTGCCTATTTCTGTTTCAGCTATTGGCAAAGATAAAATTCAAGATGCGGGCATGAAAAATATTGAAGATGCCTCTTTATATGTTCCCAACTTTTCTATTACTCAAGATTCAATTGGGGATAGAATAAATATTCGCGGGATACAATCAGGAAACCAAGCGGGCTTTGAACAATCAGTCGCTACTTTTGTTGATGGTGTTTACCGCGGGCGTGGAGTACAGACACGTTTTGCATTTCTAGACGTTGAAATGGTAGAAGTATTGAGGGGGCCACAAAGTACTTTATTTGGTAAAAATACCGTTGGTGGTGCATTGAATATTCGTAGCGCAAGACCAACAGACGAGTTTGAGGGGAATATTAGAGCATCCTATAACATTGATTTTGATGAAGTTGAAATTGGTGGTTATATCTCAGGGGCTCTGTCTGATTCTGTAAGAGGACGATTTACTTTTATTGACCGTAATCGCAAAGAAGGCTGGATTCATAATGAGTTTTATAATAGTGATGATCCTATGTCTGATGAGTCAGCATTTAGAGCAAGTATAGAATGGGACTTATCTGACAGTACTCTATTAAATTTCAAGGCAGAGCATGGAACATTGAACAACTCAGGGGGACCATGGGAAATTATTGAAGCCGGTCCACTGGCTGCCCTTGGTATCGAAGACAATATTGATGGCATTACCAATATTGGCGCTCAAGATCCTGTTTTAGATTTTGGCTCTAGTATGAAAATGAAAGGTGAATATGATGAGTACTCGTTAACAGTAGAGCACGATTTAGATTTCGCTTATTTAACAGGGATTATTAGTCATTCAAGTTATAACTTCGATCGTAATTTGGCCGTCGATTATAATCCTTTATCTATAGCAAGATTTGACGACTCTGAAGATTTTGAACAAACAACCGTTGAATTGAGAGTAAGTTCAGACAATGCTGAAAACATTGACTATATAGCCGGTATATTCTACTTAAATTCAACATTAAAGGCCGATGGCTTAAGCCAAATAAGTGTCCCTGATACTCATATGCTGTTAGATGCTGGTTGTCTATTAAATGGCGGTGTTAAGCATCAAGGTGACCCTCTTAATCCAACAGATGACATGTTGGCGACAGTAATAGCCAATGCTCAATTAGGAACATTAGCCGCTGTAACTAACAATTGTGCTCAATCGGCTGCACTAGATGCTATTATAGGGACAGACGCCAATTTACCTGGTGTCGCTCGTTATGCCATGTTAAATCAAGAAACAACCTCATTAGCTATTTTTGCTCAAATGACTTATCAATTTGCTGACGATTGGTCTACCACCTTGGGCTTACGCTACAGTGATGAGGAGAAAGAGGCGTATCAACTTGCTTTAGCACCTGCATATGCACAGGGAAATAAAACTGAATTAGCCGATCCGCTTACAACAGCCGCGGCAATGACCTTTCTTGAATTTACACCACACTCATATACCAAGGATGATTTAACCCGAAAAGAAGACGGTGTCGATTGGTCACTACGTTTACAATGGGATGCTAATAGTGATTCCATGTATTATGCAAGTATAGCCACAGGTTCAAAAGCAGGCGGTTTCAACTCGTTTTATATGGGCGATAAGCCTTTAGCTATTGGTCTGCCAGGCAATCAGAATCCTGATGAAGCTGAGTTTGAAGGCGAAAGTGTAATCACCTATGAACTAGGTAGTAAACTAAGTTTACTAGAAGGAAATGCTGAACTAAGTGCTGCTATTTTTCATACCAGTTATGATGATCTTCAGGTTGCTGTTTTTAGTGGTAATACTACATTTGAAGTACAAAATGCTGCCCAAGCAACCATTAATGGTCTAGAGCTAGATGGTCGTTGGAAAGTGACAGATAAGTTATTGTTATCTGGCGGATTTGGTTGGATTGACTTTGAATATGATGACTTTAAAAACCAAGCATGTACCAATGAACAGCTATCAACATGGCGTGAACAACTATGGGCAGGAGGTGCAAATCCACTAGCGGTAGGTTTAAACAATGCCCATTGTGCCGCTGCAGGTATTAACGACCAAAGTGGTAATGCCGCGGCTAATACACCTGAATTTTCTGCGATACTATCGGCAACATACAAGGAAAATATTGGCCAATATAATCTAAATTTTACTCTTGATGTTGTTTATACGGATGAAATTTACCGCCAAGATGATTTGGACCCAGTATTACTCGCCGATGCAACAACTAAAATGAACGGTTCAATTAAGTTAACGGCACCTGATAACTCATGGCACGTCGCCTTAATCGGCAAAAACTTAACGAATGTGGATGATGATTTCTACTGGGGTAATGATATGCCCTTGGTTTCAGGAGCATCAGAAGTTGCAGTTGCAGCACATCGTAATATTAGTATAGTTGCCTCCATTAACTTCTAAAATAGAGGTTATTCTCAAACGTAAAAGGCTGACAATTGTCAGCCTTTTTTTATGATCTAAATAGAATAGGTTATTTTTAACAATGGCTCAGCTTCTTATGTTGAAGCTTTAAATATTGAAATTGAACATCACTTAAAGCAAAGCTTATTATCTGGTGATTCTAATTGTGATACATGAAATTGGTTTGTTAGACACCAATATTTATATTCTAACAAAGTTTAAGCTGCAGTAATTGGCGAATCAGAGAGGAGACTAGGCGAGCGTGTCGTTTATTATCTTACCGTAGTAAATGGGTTGTCATAACACGAAATGCTTGAGCATTAATGGCTTCCTAATTACCTAAAATTGAGGTTAGTCGAAGAGCTTTCTAACACTTCTGTTAGTAAATAATTATATGAAAATTTATTTAATCGTTAGTCGCACTAGAAGTTAATATATAAACTAAATTATTTAATAGTGAATGGCGAAAAACAGCAATAAAAAAGGAGAGTTAGTTGTTTACTAACTCTCCTTTTTTATTTTTATATTACTTAAATTAAGCCTAGTTGACATGCTCGGATTTAAGCGCTCGATAAAAAATAATCGCACAAATTAAATCAACGAATGCTGGAATGTTAATCGTCCACACGGTTAACCCAAGTAAAGTATCAATCACACAAACTGCAACTACACCCAACTTGGCATACATACCAAAATTAATCGCCACTCTGCTAGTTTCAATATTTTTACTGATATAATAATAAAGCCCACCAAAAGCGAGTACGACAATAGCAAACAGGTGCATAAATATCGGTTGTGATGTATATGCGCCAAGTTCAATAATATCAATAAACAAATCAGCCGCAAATAGCAAAGTTAAAGCGACAGCAGCATTAAATACGGCACTAAATTGAAAAAAACATATGTATTGCTGCTTTGTCATCATAATCACCTATTCGCTTAACCTGAATATTTTCCATGGGATCAGCATCGATGATTGCTTACTGTATTCTGGCCATTCTGGATATCGTGAAATGGATGCATCTTTGACATACATTCTTGATAAAAAGAATATTGTTCCATAGCCAAAAACAAGATAGGCAGGGAGTTGATTTGCTAATAACGCATAAGAACCGTAAATCATGATTTCACCCAAAAAATTGGGGTTGCGGGTATATTTAAATACTCCTTCGGTGATCAGGCCGCGATTATATTTCAAACTGAAATGTTTTTGACAATCTGCAGCAATCATCCAGGTGATTCCTAAGGTATGAATGGCAATCGCTAGCGCTAACATTTCATTTAAAGGAATGGTATGACTGCTAATAAATATCCAAGGGATCACCCAATACCAAGCAACTAACATTACATATGTCATTATTGCGCCGGGGTAAGTCACACGGGTTTCAAAACTACCATCACGAAAGCCAAAATCTTTAATTAACCAGCAATAACCATAAACACCATGCATACCAAGGTATATCCAAGCGGCTGTGCTGAAGTTATCGTAGTAATTCATCATTCCATAAATAAGAAAGACAGTAATAAACTTATGAAAATTAATGACCCAAGCCATTTTTAAATGTTTAGGACCACCTAAAAAGTTTTCCGTGAGTGAGCCACTAACGCCATAAAGTGTGTGCGCCCACCAAGGGGCACTTTTTTTATGAACAGCAGATGAAGTTGCTGTTATCGACATGTATAACCTCCATCCATTACTAGCTCCGATCCCGTCATATACCGTGACTCGTCAGATGCTAAGAATAAGCAGCCATTAGCTATATCTTCAACTGTGCCCATTTCTGCCATCGGGATATTACTTAATACGCGTGTTAACATTTGCTCAGCCTCTTGAGGAGGTAAACTGGCAAGGCCATTAACGACCATCGGTGTTTGAACAAAACCTGGATGGATAGAGTTAACACGAATTCCGTATTGGTGATGAGCACAATGTAACGCCATAGATTTGGTAAATGTACGCACGGCACCTTTACTTGAGTTATAAGCTAGCGTGTTGCGCTCACCAACAATACCCTCAATTGAAGAAATATTAATGATTGAGCCGCCAGTGGTTTTCATTATTTTAGTCACCGCTTTGCAGCCTAAAAAAGTGCCTTCACAGTTTACTTCGTGGGTTTTTTTCCAATCAGCTAGAGAGGTACTTTCAAGATCGCCCGGAATGGCAATACCTGCATTATTAACTAAAACATCAATGCGTCCAAAGGCCTCATGTGCTTGGGTTACTATCTCCAACCATTTTTGTTCGTCAGCAACGTCTTGTTTGATCGCTAAAGTTTTTACACCATATTCTGTACTTAAAACTTCAGCAACTTGCACTACCGCTTCTTCATTGATGTCGGTTAATATTAATTGTGCCCCTTCTTGGGCATAGCGTTTGGCTATGGCTTCACCAATACCACTGCCAGCTCCGGTAATTAAACATACTTTGTTTTCAATTCGTAAGGTCATGTTATCGCTCGCTTATAGTAAGTCATCGTTAATTAAAAGTGTGCCACCTTTAATGGCAAGCATTTCATTACAGCCATCAGCAATCATGCCTGCTCGAGCATCTCTTAATAGTTTTTCCATCGGATACTCTTTTGTCAAACCGTTGCCGCCAAAAATTTGTAGCGCTTCACTGGCCACTTCAAATGCCGTTTGTGTTCCGGTTATTTTTGCGGATATTGAGCCTTGTAGAGCTGGCTGAGGTGCTGTGGCATTGTATTCGGCCGCACGGCGTGTTAATGCTCTTGCCGCTTCTACTTTTCTAAACATATGAAACAGACGATGACGAACATTTTGATGATGGATAATAGCAATCCCACCTTGTTTACGCTCGTGAGCATAGCTTAATGCGTGTTCGTAAGCTGCACGAGCAAGACCAACACTTAAATTACCCACATGAATATTAGCTTCAGCTAAAGTATGGTCGACCATTTCAGCATACTTGTCAGGTCCTACAAGCAAATGGTTCAGGGGAACTTTTACATTGTCGAAATAAATTTCACCTTGATTTAAAGCACGAAACCCAAGCTTATCAAGTGGTTTACCTTTAGTAACACCTTCAATATCTAAGGGTACTATGACGACAGCGCCAGGTTTCGTTTCACCATCTTCTTCTATATGACAATAAAGTGCGCAGACTTGAGCGGTTATCGCGCCGGATACCCAAGCTGATTTTTGACCATTGATAATGATATGGTCTTTTTCGATACGAGCAATACAATTTGGTCTACCGTAATTACCGTTCACAGCAGCAATTTGTGCTCCTGCATCAAGCATATCAGTACCATGATCTGGCTCTGTTATTCCCCAACAACCTAATTTTCCGTCACAATAGTCAACCATCTCCATATTGCCTGCTAACGCAGAGTATAACCCTGGCATTTGGTTAACTAGGATCATGCCAGCAAGACCACCATCTCCCCATGCCATTTCTTCAGAGGCAATTAACATAAGACGGCTGCGTTCATTTGGCTCAAGCTCTAACAATGTTTTTATGTTTAAACCAAAATCACTGGCTTGTTTTAATACCTCCCATAAAGGAGAATCATCGGCAATGGCTTCTTCAGGTGTCATCTCATCTATTTGTTGGCCAACGGGTCGTAAAACTTCTTTAGCAAAATGGTGCATATTGTCTTGAATTGTTTGTTCCATTTCACTTAATGGGGATTCAAGGCCGCTTAAGGGGAATTGGATGTTTTGTGTCATAATAATCTCATTTATATCTATTAATTAAATTAAGGATTTTTATAAATAACGCTGTTTTGAAATAACAATATTTATTCAAAACCTGTTAGGTATTTAACCAAGGCTCTGCGGCTTCTTTGTGGTAATAGTCGATTTAGAAACTCCCAAGTTTGTGCTTTGAAACTTAAAAGGTAAGACGATTTTGTTTTGTCTACGCAATTTATTACTTGTCTGGCAACATCCATTGAATCTAGCTCTACCGTCATTTTCTTTGTTAAGTTGGGATGAACGCTTGCACCCATTCGGTTATTTAAAACAGGAGGTTTAATGCTGACAACACGAATATTGTCTTGCTCCCACTCAATACTTAATGCTTCACTTAAGCCACTGACATAATGTTTAGTGGCACTGTAAACTGCTAAGTATGGAATGCCATATAAGCTTGATGCGGAGCATAAATTGACCATAACGCTATTCTTAGTGGCTTTAAGATAACTATGGGCAATTTGTGCAACATAAGTCAGCCCCTTAATATTAATGTCAATCATCAGTTCGTGTTGTTTTGGTGATAATTCGCAAAACTTACCACTAGATAAAACTCCGGCATTATTGATTAAGACATCAAGTCGCCCTTGGCTATTGTTAGTAAAGTGCTTTAAGGCTGCTGCTATAGACTCACTATCAGTGACATCACAAAAACAGCCACAGGCATGAGGAAATTGCTCACTTTTTAATAGGCGTGTTATCTCTTCTTTGTTTATGTCATATAAACCAACAAAATACCCCTGAGCAGCAAAAAGTTGTGCTGTTTGTAAACCAATGCCTGATGCTGCACCTGTTATAAATACACTTTTCATATTTTACTCCGCTAAGTTAATAACATTTGGCGCGTTAACTGAAAACGCTTGAAGTAGGAAACGCTCTTGAGGTTTTTCCGATGCTGTTTTGGGAATTTTTTTAACAATTTGCAAGTAATCGGGGATCAAATTTGCTTCAAGATTTTCTTTGCAGTTGTTTATGAGTCGCTTAGTATCAAAATTTTCTGAAACTTCTATTGCGGCAACAACATCTTTTTCGCCGGGTGCAAGGTTATCGCCAGTAACGCCATAAACAAATACATCAACAATACCAGGGTGCTGTGCAAGAGATTTTTCAACAAACGCAGTATTGACAAAATCGCCATTTTTACGAATGCCACCGCCTTTACGAAAATGAAAATATAACCAACCATTTTCATCAACATGACCGATATCGCCCATTCGTAACCAGCCATCGCGAGTTTTCTTCTGGGAAGCTTCTTTGTTGCCAAAGTACTCAACCGCAGGGTTCGAACCATCGGCATTTCTAAAGCAAACTTCTCCCGCTTCACCTGCTTGACATTCTTGATCTTGTTCATTGAAAATTTTCATCTCAAGGTGTGGTGCACAGCGACCGCAACTACCAATAGGACCAATCCCGGAAGGGTTAAATGTCAACCCGCCTTCAGCTGCACCGTAAAATTCACAAAGTTTTACACCAAAGCGTGTTTCAAAATCAGCCCAGATAGCTGTTGGCATACCCGCAGAAAGAATAATGCGCACAGGGTTGTCGCAATCATCAGGCTTTGGCGCTTCAGAGAAAATGGCCGTGGTCATGCCGCCAAGTAAATTAAACCAAGTACAGCCATAGTGGCGGGTAATATCCCAGAGACGAGATTTGGTAAATTTAAGACTGATAACGCCGCGTAAACCAAAAGCAATAATGGAACCTAGTGTGATAATTTGTGCATTGGCATGCGTTAACGATAAGCCAGTATAAGGGCGATCATTTTCGGTTAGTCCTAATACATTACCAATGATCGCGCCGCTAGCAAATTTTGCATGGCTTGACAGTATTGCTTTAGGCTCGCCAGTAGTGCCAGAAGTATATAGCATTTGCATAGCAGCATTTGGATCCGTACTTTGAACCGTAATTTCTTCAACAGGGTTGTCGTTCGCCAAAATATTCTCTGTTGTTGGATAACCTCTATCATTATTCGATAAAGTCATTAGCCATTTATCACTATTGTCTTGCCATACTTGTTCCACATTAGACAAAGCATAGTCGGCAACGATAGCACCTTTACACTGGGCGTAATCGAGCATATAACTAAGTTTGTCACCCTTAGTGCGTGGATCAATAGGCACAAAAATAGTGCCTAATATTGAAGAGGCAACCATCAGATCAACAAACTCGGCATGATTTGCCATGACAAAAGCAAAGGAGTCGCCTTTTTTCAAGCCTTGTTTTGCTAGTGCTGTCGCAAGTTTTTGCCCATTTTTCCAAAGTTGGAGGTAAGTGCGCTTATCTTCAATAAACTTACCGTCTTTAGCGACTTGAACAAAAGTTAAAATATCGAGCTCTGGTGCCTTATCAGTCCAGTCACGAATGCGGTTAGCTAAAATAGCTAAATCTGCCATGTTACACTCCTTCGTTGGATAAAATGGTGACCACAGTCGCAGCTGCATCTAAACCAATCATACCGCCGCCGTTATGGGCCAAACCAATCTTGGCGCCTTTAACCTGGCGCTTACCACACTCACCACGTAATTGTTCAGTGATTTCGACAATTTGTGCGGCGCCAGAAGCACCAATAGGATGACCTTTACGCAATAAACCACCAGAAACATTGACCGGAATACGCCCACCTAAACGAGTGCTACCATCTTCGATAAGTTGTCCACCTTGGCCTTTTTCACAAAGTCCTAAATATTCATAGGCTATTAGTTCTGAGGGGGCTGAGGCATCATGTAATTCAATTAAACTTAGATCGTTGGCAGTAATGTTTGCTTCTTGATAAGCTAAATCAGCAGCGTATTCACCAACACAGGCATCTCCTTCTTTTTGCTCAAAGCCAGAAACAAGTACAGAAGATAGAACTTTTACCGGTTTGTGCTTATTAAGTGTTTTAGCAATTTTTTCACTAACAACAACAATGGCTGCTGCACCATCGCCAATAGGTGAACACATGGGTAAAGTTAGCGGTTCAATAATTCCTCTAGCAGCTAAAACTTCTTCAACTGTCATTTCTTGTTGATATTGAGCACGAGGATTTAAGCTGCCATGGTAAGAGTTTTTTGCTGAAACACCGGCAATTTGTTCTTTAGTGGTGCCGTAGTCTTTCATATGAGCTTTGGCCATTAAAGAATATATATCCATAAATACTGAGCGGGTTACACCCGCATTTTCAATATCGACTTCTTCGCCGGCTTTATCAGCAAGCGCTTGTAATGCACCAAGCATTCCTTCACTATTTTCAGTATCTACCGCGCCATCAAAAGCGGCGAAGGTGCGGCGTTTATCTTGATGAAATAATTTTTCAAAACCGCACACTAGTACCACATCGTAAATCCCCGCGCTAACCATAAGGCTAGCTTGTTGAAAAGCAGTTGAAGAGGTTGCACAAGCATTTTCGACGTTCACCACTGGAATTTTGCCTACACCAAGCTCTCTAAGCGCAACTTGACCGCTGATCATTTCTTGCCCTTGAACAACGCCACCCGCACCATTGGCCATATAGGCAGCTTGAATATCGTTAAGCGACAGGCCTGAATCGTCAATGGCCGCGGTAATTGATTGACCCGCTAATGTTTTTAGCGCCGTGTCCATATGTTTACCAAAGTTGGTCATCCCAACCCCTGCGATATATGCTTTCATTTTCATAACTAAGTCTCCTTATTCTGGGCGATTTGTTACGCCGGCTTCGAAGAACACATCTAATAATTCACGATGACCAAATGCTGTTGCCGCTGATTGAAATCCTGGTTTTTTGATTTGATTATTTAAAATGCGCATCGCTCCTTCAGCACAAATATCGCCTGTCCATGAGTACGGAGCAGCAAGGTATAAAATAAATTGTTTGGCTGAATTTCGTCCACGGCCATTACAGACAATGATTGAGCGCTGGACATCAACGTCATCTTTTGGTGGTTCGGTTTGACAGATTTGATCGCCAATTTGATTGGTTAAGTTTTCTCGTTCTTCCTCGCTCATACCAGGAGAAAGTTGGTTGAATTGTTCTACAGCTTGTAATACACCATCTATTAAATGCGGACCAATTGCCGTTAATACTTTACAGCTTCGAACACGAGCATCGTCTTGATACCATATTGGCTCACATGCGCCCCCCCAAGGTAGTGCCCGCTCAACAACATTAACAAAAGGAATAGCAACATCGTAAGCAACATTGTTTTGCCATGAAACTAATTCATTTTGCTCTAAGTAATATTGTGTCTCTGGGTTACATTGCATTCTTAAAAATGATTTAGTTGACGCAACAGAAGGCAAGCCATTATCTGGTTTGTAAAGAATATCAAGCATATCGATATTTTCATCTTCAAGCACAACTTCGGCAGCAAGTGCGCCAGCTGCCCACATGAATGAATTGGCAGGACAAAGTAATAAATCTTTTTCAGCAAAGGCCTGGCCGAACTTTTCTTTAATTGCCAACACCCAGTCTTGTTCGCCGGTAGTATCAAGATAATGACAGTTGGATTCTAAACATGCCTCAACAACAGGCCAGCCTAATTGCATAAATGGACCCGCAACATTAATAACAACAGAAGCTTGTTCAAATAACGGTGATAATTCTTCCACTGTATTGTTTGCGGTAACAATTTCGGCATTAACTTTAGTGCCAACGCGTTGTTCTACTACTTCAATGGCTGTTTTCAAACGGTCTTTATTTCGACCGGCAAATATAAATGGAATATTCCTTTTGTGCAGCGCTTCTGCAATTAACTTTCCTGTGTAACCGCTAGCGCCATATATTAATACTTGTGAGTTTGACATGTTTATATCCTGTAATAATTTATTTAATTTCTTCGATAAATCATCATAAAGGGTAAATGAAGTGATCAAAATATGGGTTTGGGTCAGTCACTTGTGAAATTAGGACAATTGTGTTTAGATAAAAAAGCATTATAAAAAGGGTGATAAAATGGCAAGTTCAATTTTTGATAGATCTCATAGTGGTAAAGCGATCACTACACAACTAGGGATACTTGAATCAATAGGCTACGACTGTGACCGGCTATTCTTAAAAACAGGCATGGTTCGAGAAAAGCTTGAAGACACTCATTGTGAAATATCAAAGGAAAGTGAAAATCAGTTTTATCATAATATTATTGATTCAGTAGATAATAAGCTGGTTGGTTTACAGCTTGGCGAAGGCTTTTTACCACAAAAATATGGTTTATTTGGTTATGCTTTACTTAGTTCCAAAACACTCAGACACGCATTGCAGTTTGCCACTCACTTTTATCAATTGACGTTTACTTATTTTACTTTTGACTTTAAAGTTTATGGTGATGAAGCAGAATTTATTATCACCAATCCCATACCAACTGATTTTAAAGTATTGAACTTACTCATTGACAGAGATATATCAGCAGCAGTAATCGCTTTTTCAGAAATGCTTGGTTATGATTTTCCATCCATTAGAATTGAATTACCTCATTGCGGGTATGGACAACAACAAAAATACCGTGATTACTTTGGTTGCAACGTTTTATTTAACCAACCAAAAGCTAAATTGATTTTTAACTCAAATATATTAGATAAAGTCTTACCCAATAGCGATCCAACAACGTGTGATTATTTTCTTCAACAGTGTCAGATGTTAATTGCTCGACTGTCAAGTTATAGTAAATTTGTCGATCAAGTTAGAATGATTATTCTTGCCCGGCCAGGCTACTTTCCTGATATAGATTATATTGCCGAAAAGCTTGATATGTCATCTCGAACGCTAAGGCGTAAACTCGATAGTGAAAATAGTAGTTATAGAGAAATATTGGATGAAATTCGTTATAAAATCGCTCTTGAATACTTGCAGGATACTAATTTACCATTGAGTGAAATTAGTTCATTATTGGGCTACTCAGATCCCGGTAATTTTACTCATGCCTTTAAGCGATGGAGTGGAGAAGCACCTGTTAATTATAGAGAAAACCACCTTTAATAAAGGTGGTTTATCAAATATTTACTTATATTAAATCGATTTAAAACTTTGTTGCTTTAAATGTTTTCTCTAATTTAGTGCCTTTATAAACAATATCATGAGCTGTGTTACCGTTCATTTTTTTATTAGGACCATAGTAACGCATAATAAGGTAATAGCCTTTAATTACAGGCATCCAATAACTACCGTCTTTTGGATCTTCTTGGCTGAAGGTTAACGTTATATTACCATTTAGATCAGGTTGAGTATTAAAACCATTGTACGCTTGAATATCGTGGCCACCTATATCCGCAGGATTAAGTGGTAAGCGTGTTTTATTGCTGTAACGAGTGATGGACCAGAATTGTTTCATGCCAGGGTTGTGAGGAATGGTCATGCTAAACGGGCCATTATCACCCGATAATAATTTACCGTTTCTGTCCACAGGAATATTTTGGTAATAAGCATGCTTAGTTGGAAAACCTAAGTGGCCTAAAAGCGTACCTGCAGCTCTTACTATATGACTCGCGCCTGTAGTACTGCCAATTGCATCAAACATTCCTGTAGAACTAGTGACTTTGCCTGTTTGTAAGTAGTTAAAAATATAATTGAATGCTTCTTTGTGCGCTATAGCGGTATGATTTTTTGCCGCTTCTTTCATTAACGTTTCAGTTTCTTTATAAGGGATGGTGTGATCTATAGTCCAGTTAAGTATCGCTTGTGGATCTTTTTCATTTGGTAAGTCAACCGCTTGCCATGAACCGTAAATTTTTGCTTGTTGTCTGATAGCATCTGCTAGTTTATCTTCATTAAAAGCGAATGATTGAGTTCTCAAAAAGACTAAAGGGAAATCAGATTTTGTTCTGATCACCGTGCCTTCTGGTAATTTTCCTTGATAATCGTTGTGAACAATAACAAAACGCTCTCCTGCTTTATCAGTTAATTTATCATAAATACCATAGTGCTCCATATCAGTGATTAAAATACTTGAATAGCGATCATCTCTGGCAGGAGTATCAACGACAACAGGGCCCCAGCGTGTATCGATTACTGCTTTAGAGTAAAAGTGATCTAATGCTGGCGTAATAACAAAAAAGGAATAGTTTGCAATTCTTGGGTGGTCGAAAGTATTAAAGCCAAATTCGTCTAGATGTTTAATCATCGCTGACATGTGGTGAGTTACTTTGTAGCCATAATATTGGCTTTGTGGTAATTCTTTTGCTGAAGCGGCATAAGCTAGTTGACTTACTACTAAAAGCATCGTGATGACTGCTTTAAATAAACTGTTTATCATTTTCATGTTATTTCCTTAATGATGTTAAGCATCAACGCTTAAATTTCATGTTAACAATACACGCCTCCTTTAAAGGAATATATAGTCAAAAACTTGAAGTGTTTTTCCAAAAATGGAATGTTCGGGGTACTATAGATAATATTAAAGCTAATAGGTTACTTGCCATGATTGATATGAATGCATTTAATGTTTTTCTTACTACCGTAAAATTGGGAAATATGACTAAGGCGGCCAAAGCGTTAGGTGTATCTGTACAAACCATTAGTAGGAGCTTAACTGAGATAGAGCAGTCAAGAAATTGTAAATTGTTCTATAAAAAAAAGCCTTTGTTGTTATCGCCTGTTGGTGAGCGTTATTATCAGCAGTTAAGTGAAACTTTTGACCAAACTATTGAAGCGGTCAGGCAATTAGATAATGAATACAATGGCGAGCAGGGTAAATTAACAATTCATGCCCCTTACAACTTCACGCGAGTGGTATTGAATGAGGCATTAATTGACTTTGCTTGTGAGTATCCAAATATAAGCATAAGCAGTGTTGCTAAAGATGACACCTTACACATCGATACTGAAGGAGCAGATATTGCTTTTGCTTTAGTTGATGATGTCCCTGATGATTGGATTGCTAAAAAAATCGCAAGCTTTACCAGTGGGTTATATGCGTCGCCTTATTATCTCACTGAGTTTAATGACGTTCAGTCACTAGATGAGCTGGGCGAGCATAAAATTATCTTGCATGAACATCAAAAGCATTGGTTGTTAAGTGATGGTCATCAACAATTTTCTTTTAAAGGCAAGCAAGCCGCTTTTACTGCAAATCAAATGGAAATTATTTACCAAGCAGCAATTAAAGGTATTGGCATTGCCCATTTAGTTGACTGGGTCGCTAAACCTTTTGTTGACTCGGGGAAACTTGTGCCTGTGTTACCTCAATGGAAACAAAATCGATCTGTGTATTTGCTTTATCCTCATCGCAGCTTTTTACCTAAGCGAAGTAAATGTTTTATCGATTTTATTTTGCCTAAACTAAAAGCGTTTGAAAATAGCCACATTTAACTCATAACATGAAGGTAAATTGTTTAACTTTGCTTTATTTTTTTCACAGCGTTATCTATTACTGATGTTAGCCAGCTGAATTTAGGGTCTGTTCTATTACGTGCATGGTGATAGAGTGCTACAGATATTGGCGCTATACCCAAGTTTTTATATTCATCACTTTGTATTGCTTTCCATTTATCTTTATATACACAAGCGCACAATTCCGTTGCCGCCATAACATGGTCGCTGTTAGCAATTACATTGGCTAAATTGGATAATTGAGATGAACGTAGAGCCATGGTTATATCGTAATTGTGCTTTTCACATATTTTTTCTACATTAGTGTAATAAGTATTATATTCAGGAATGATATTGGTAACATTGGGATATTTTACAAACTCAGCAATAGAAAAATCTTTGCTTTGAAGAGGATGATCGTGCCTTGTTAAAACAACAAAATTTTCTGGCATAATAATTTTTTGAGTGATCATTTTAGGGAATTCTAATGGCGCATAATGTAAGCCAATATCCATACCACCCGCTAGTAGCTGCTCTTTAGTATCGTTTGACCAATGATGTATATGTACTTCAATATTAGGCGCTTGTTTTGATAATTGATGATAAATCTCGTCACAACATGCTTCTAAAATAGGCTGAATTGCGGCAATTTTAATGACACCAGTAAATTGAGCAGGGGCTAGCGGTGATTGGTTTTCACAAACGTTAGCTAGTGAATCCATTAGTTCTGGTAATTGCTTTCCTAGCTGAGTTGCCAGTGGTGTAGGTGTTAATCCCTTTGGTGTTCGCAAAAAAAGTTCATCGGCAAAGTGATTTCTTAAACGCTGCAGTATTTTACTGACAGCTGATTGAGTTAAATTAAGCACTTCAGCAGCTTTGATGGTATTTTGGGTTTGATACAAAACGACAAATGAGCGCAGTAAATTAAGATCAAGCTGTTGAAAAGTTTTAGCAGGCATAGGTAAAATTCATTATTACTTTCATGTTCATTAAGTTAACGTGAAACTAATAAAAAAGCCATACAATACAGGTGGTATTGTATGGCTTTCAATAACTTTTAGTTGTTACTATTTACTGAGTTTTACGATATCTTCAGGTTTCCATGTCTTATCAAAATATGATTGTTCAGGACCATAAAGTCTAAATAATATACTCCAACCTTCACCCGGTAAGATTTTTATCCAGTTGTTTTCTTTTCCTTTTGGTGCTTTAGGTCCAAACCATACATCGATACTACCATCAGCATTTACTTCAGGTTTGTCGTATGAGCTCACGCTTGGTTTGTCTTGGCCGTTTTGTAGTAATGAGCGGGTATCAGGGTGGTATGCGGTTACTGACCAAAAATTTCTTGCTGGAATATTAGCTGGGAGCGTTAATTTGTAGTTAAAATCACCCATTAAAAAATTATTATCAGCATCACGATAGGCTGTTAAATATTGTGAACCAACACCGACCATTTTACGCGTCATAGCCGGAGTAACGACAATGGCCTCATAATGAAATAGGGTACGAGCATCAAGCCATAGTGCGTCTCCTGATTTAAAATCATGACGACCGCCTAAAAATAAATATTCATAAGTACGATCAGAGTAGCGTCTTACATTTTCTAAGCGATTTGCATAGGCATTTGCTTTGGCAATAGTATCTCCGATGACAATTCCTTCAGATATGAGTTTTTTCATGCGTTCATCAGGAGAGAATGCTTTACCTTTTTCAATGCCAAGTGCTTTTAATAACCCTAATTCATAAGGAGTAAAGGCTGAATTAGGTTCAAACTGAACAATGTCATTTAGCAGTTCAAAGTAACTAAAATCTCGAGGATGAGTGGTATTGCCTCCTTTAAAAGACATACTGTTATATTGTGCGTCTTTTCTTGGGCCTGTTTTTAAAGGATAAACTTTAAAGTTGTTGCGATAATATGCGAGAGATTTTTTGCCTGTGCCAGTGTCTTTAACAAAACCACGAACCATTACCCAATTTCGATAAGTGGTGCACTTTACAATAAAATACCCCTCAGGGATTTCACCTTTATAACCTGGAGGTAATAGCAAATATTTACCACCTTGTCCTTTATCTCTACCAGCTAAACCGAGGTCACTTAACCAACGTTGCCAACCGTCATCAACCACCCCTAATACACGCGGAGGTATTTCTACGACCGTAGGGCCATCTTTTAAAAGATCAGTATGTGTAGTAGCATAAATGCTCTCTGTGTTGTAGGTTAAACCGATTGCGCCAGCTTTACCTTCACCTTGCTCAGTATACACATGAATATCACCAGACTTTTTCCAGCCGTAATCCCTAATGTGCGCATTAAATATCGAATTTACTGACGTCATTGGCATAAATTCTAAATAAGCTTGTGTTACTCTTTGCACATCTAATTGGTCATAGGCTTTGTTGATTGTATCTTGTGTTGGGTAGCCGCCTTCAAATTCCAGCGTGCCAATGCGTGACTCTATTTTTGCTGATGTATTATTATAATTACCATCAGCAAATACCGTATTTAATGATAAACAAGTGATTAAAGTGATCAATAGTGCTGAACGTGCGACTTTCATCATATTTCCTTTTAAAGAGTTATAACTGTTTGATTGATTGTTATATTACTTTCTTTGAATTAAATCTGAACTGAATTGTCAGCATAACTATTATTCCTTATGTTCATACTCAACTAATTAAGTTTAATGTAACTGATCAGATTATCTATGATCCGCCTCAATACCTATGTTTCTGTACCTTCTGAAATTTAAAAGGCATCTTCAATTTCAACGTCTAGGTATTCAATCGTACTCTGTAGTTTTGAGGGGCCTGAAGCAATTGTATAGCTCTTAAGTTTTTCGTTTTCGCGTAAATCAGTGATGCCTTAGTTCGTCAAAGAGAATGTGTACCGTATTGGATAACATCAAAGCCTGGTGTAGACTCCGATTTTTTAACTATATTTGCATAATAGTGACAACAGGTATGCTTTCCTTGTTTCTTGGGCTAGGATGTTAATTAGCAACTAAATCTGATCCCGTATTTGTGCTGTTCTATATAATATTTGATACTCTGAAGGCTTTATTAAAATTGATTTATATAAAAACCTAGGGTGAACCTTATTTGCTAGTATGCACAAAAGTGGGCCAGTTTTGCATGCTAATCAATGGCAATATATAAAAATGTTTTTAATATCGACTATTGGTAATGCCTCAGACTAGAAATCAAAAAACCACATTAACATTACGTTAATATGGTTTTTAATATTTAACCAAAGAGCTAAAACAATAACAACTGAAAAAATTTAGTCGCTATTACCGTCTTCAACGCGGCTTTTTAATTTTTGACCCGGTCTAAAAGTAACGACTTTACGGGCAGAAATTGGAATATCTTCGCCTGTTTTAGGGTTTCGACCCGGACGTTCGCTTTTCTGACGCAAATCGAAATTACCAAAACCAGAAAGCTTAACTTGCTCACCGCTTTCTAGGGTTTCGCGTATTTCTTCAAAAAAGATTTCAACCATCTCTTTTGCGTCGCGCTTGCTCAGCCCAACCTTTTCAAATAAATGTTCTGCTACTTCTGCTTTGGTAAGCGCCATTGCTTAGTCCCTCAGTGATGCATTTAACTCTGTTTGTAAGGAATCAACGACTCGATCGATAACATCTGTGATGTCTTTTTCTTCAAGCGTTTTATTCGTATCTTGTAATACTAAGGCTATGGCAAGGCTCTTAAAGCCCTCTTCAATACCTTCACCTTGGTATACATCAAACAAGTTTAGATCAATTAAATGATTTCCGCCAACCTTTTCAATAAGTTGTAACACTTTTTTTGCATCAATATCTTCTTTTACTACCACTGCAAGGTCTCTTCGATTTGCAGGGAAGCGAGATACAGCACTGGCTTCGGGTATATTTTGATCTAAGACTTCTGTTAACAATAGCTCAAAAATTAAAGTTCGACCATTTAATCCTAATTTTCTTTCTAATTCAGGATGTAAGGCTCCAACATAACCCACTAATTGACCATTTTTGGTGATTTGAGCTGTTTGCCCAGGATGCAACGCAGCAACTTCAGCTGTTGAAAACTCATAACTATTCACATCACATGTTAATGATAAAAGTGCTTCAACATCACCTTTAATGTCATAAAAGTCTGTTGCTGCTTTTTCCATATCCCAATGTTCATCAACTCGATTACCACTGATAACACCGGCAATCATGTTTTGTTGACGAACACCGTTTTCTGCTGCTTCATCAGGTACAAAACGTAAGCCGGTTTCAAACAAGCGTACTCGTCCTTGTTGGCGGTTTTGGTTATAAACAACTGACTGTAACAAACCAGTCCATAAACTTAAGCGCATCACTGACATTTCAGATGAAATTGGATGTGGCAAAGTCATCACATCTTGTTCAGGATGAATTAAGGACTGCACTTTTGGATCCACAAAACTGTAAGTGATCGCTTCTTGATAATCACGATTAACAAGGGTACGTTTTAACTTAGCTAAATCAATATTAGCTTCTTTTTTCTTGATCATTTTCAAACTGGCTTTCGGGGCAATATTTGGAATATTGTTGTAGCCATAAATTCGTGCAACTTCTTCAATCAAGTCGACTTCAACTTTTATATCAAAGCGATAAGCAGGAACCACAACTTGCCAAGTTTTAGCGCTGCCTTCCCCTTCTTCACTTACATCAAAACCAAGACGGGTTAAAATTTCAGAAACTTTAGCATCTTCAATATGATGACCTATGCGACTATCTAACATTGCTCGGCGTAGATTAACGTCTTTAGTTTGTGGAATGTTTTCATCTGATTTAGCTTCAACAATTGGGCCCGCTTGACCGCCAACTATGTCTAACAACAATTGCGTAGCTCGCTCCATAGCTTCCGCTTGTAATGTTGGGTCAATACCACGTTCATATCGATGTGATGCGTCAGTATGTAAACCGTATTGACGTGCTTTACCCAAAATTGCAAGTGGTGCAAAGAAAGCACTTTCTAAGAAAATATCTGTTGATTGTGTTGTCACACCAGAATCAAGACCACCAAAGATACCGGCAATTGCTAATGCTTTACCTTTTCCGTTAGTAGGTGCATCAGCAATAACTAAGGTTTTATCTTTAAGTGTTACTTCATTTTCATCTAATAAAGTTAATTTTTCTTCTTCATTAGCAAAACGTACATTAATGCCACCGTCAATTTTAGCTAAATCAAAGGCGTGCATTGGATGACCGAGTTCTAATAAAACATAATTAGTCACATCAACTACTGGGTCAATTGAACGCGTTCCACAACGGCGTAGTTTTTCTACCATCCATAACGGCGTTTGTGCACTTGGGTTAATCCCTTTAATGACACGACCTAAATAACGTGGGCAAGCCTCGCCTACTTCAATGGTAATTTCACGAGTATCATCAATAGTTGGCTTTACTGAGCTGATTTCTACTTCAACCACAGATTGAGAGTTAAGCACACCTACTTCACGTGCTAAACCTTTGATGCCTAAACAGTCACCACGGTTAGCAGTTAAATCAACATCAATAGTGACGTCATTTAAATCTAGATATTCGCGAACACAAGTACCAACAGGTGCATCTTGTGCTAATTCCATTATACCGTCAGAATCATCAGCTAAACCAATCTCAGATTCACTACACAACATACCAAAAGAAGGTACGCCACGTAATTTCGCTTTTTTAATTTTAAAATCGCCTGGTAATACTGCACCAACGGTAGCGACTGCAACTTTTAAACCTTTGCGGCAATTTTTTGCGCCACAAACGATATCAACCAATTCACCCTGCTCTACTTTGTCTGAGCTGTAACCGCCAAGGCTAATTTTTGTTACTTGTAATTTATCGGCATCAGGGTGTGGTCCACATTCAACTACTTCTCCAATAATAACGCCGGTAAATTCACCTGCAACAGGATCTACACCGTCAACTTCCAAACCAGCCATAGTAATTTGATGAGCTAACTCATCAGATGAAAGTGCAGGATTTACCCACTCACGTAACCAAGATTCACTAAATTTCATTTGTGGTATTCCTACTTGAACTGTTTTAAGAAGCGAAGATCGTTTTCAAAGAATGAACGTAAATCATTTACGCCATAACGGAGCATAGTTAAGCGCTCAACGCCCATACCAAAAGCAAAACCTGAATAGACTTCTGGATCTATGCCAACGCTTTTAAGTACGTTAGGGTGCACCATACCGCAGCCAAGTACTTCTAGCCATTTGCCATTTTTGCCCATAATATCTACTTCAGCTGAAGGCTCAGTAAACGGGAAATATGAAGGTCTAAAACGAATTTCTACTTCTTCTTCGAAAAAGTGATGCAAAAAGTCATGTAAAACACCTTTTAAATGAGTGAAGCTGACATCTTTATCAACCATTAATCCTTCGACCTGATGGAACATTGGCGTATGAGTTTGGTCATAATCGTTACGATAAACCTTACCCGGAGAAATAATTCTTAACGGTGGCTCTTCCTTTTCCATCGTGCGTATTTGTACACAAGATGTTTGCGTACGCAAAACTAACTTGGGATTAAAATAAAAAGTATCATGATCTTCACGTGCAGGATGATGTTCAGGAATATTTAACGCATCAAAGTTATGATAATCATCTTCAACTTCTGGGCCGGCTTTAACTTCAAAACCTAAGTCACCAAAAAAACTTTCAATACGCTCAATAGTACGAGATACAGGATGTAAACCGCCCAGTTGCGTACCACGTCCTGGCAAAGTTACATCAATAGATTCAGCGGCAAGCTTTTGTGAAATTTCTTCTGCTCGCAGTAATTCTCCGCGTTCATTTAATAATTTTTGCACTTTTTGCTTGGCAATATTTATTATTTGACCCATTTTAGGCTTTTCTTCTTTAGGTAATTTACCCAAGCCTTTCATTTGCTCAGTAAATAATCCTTTTTTACCTAAAAAGTTAACGCGTACTTGATCAAGGGCACTAGGATCGCTAGCGTCACTAATAGCACTTTCTGCCTGCGCTACTATGCCATCTATGGTGGTAGTGTCTAAACTCATGATTTCCTCTAAAACGGGGCTAAAAACGACCTTTGCTAAAATACAAAATAGCCGCTTAATAAATAGACTTAAAAAATGGGGATGATTTTACACTAAAAACAATGGTTTTGTAGGGTAAATAGTGCTTTTAGGGGATTTTTTTAACTTTTATTTGTACTATCACCCGCAGTAGCTGAAACAGTCTGTTGATCCGCTTCACGCTTAACGAGTAGAAAAGTTAAATAGATTTTGGTAGGCAATGAAAAAATTAAACCAAAGGCAATACAAGCAGCACTAATGATGATGCCAGTAACACCTAAAGATTCCATATAGTCACTAAAGTTATGTAAATAAATACCAAGCATTAGCAGACATAAACCAATGCCTATTGATATTTTTAATAATTTAATCAGCATTTGCTCTGACATAACTATATTTTATAACGAAAACTTAAAATTCAAACATCATACCGATGCCAATTGCATCTTCAGCTAAATCCGTACTTTGATTTGAAGGCTTTGAATTGTCGAGTTTACCTTCAATGAAAATATAAAATTCATCATCCCAATGGTATTTAGCACTTAAAATACTATATTGATTATGATAAGTGCCATCAGAGCCTATCAGTGTACTGGAATTATCTTTTAATGAAATATAACCATAAATCAATGAAATATCATTTTCAAAGCGATACTCGGAAAATAATTCTATCCCCTTAGATTTATTCATTAATTTACCAACATCATTATAATCATGATTGCTCATATCAGTATAAACAACGGCGACATGTAAGCCGGGATTATCATGTTGTCGATAAGTAACAAAAGCAGAAATTAGCTCATCATCCACTTTTTCAGAGCTTTCACCATTAGCACCAAGGCTAAGTTTAGCTTTGTTATAAGCTACCCCTAAACCAATATCAAATGGCGCTTTATATAAAACAGAAATACCATGGGAGTCTGAAAAGTTGAGTATTGCTTCACTCGTTTTACCATTTTCTTCACTAACACCAAGCTGTTCGTCTGATGCTAAATATTGTACGGCAAAACTAAAGTTATTATAATTCACTCGATACTGAAGTGCTTGTTCTGCTCGCCCAGAGCCTGAAAATCCACCATCAGTGCCAAAGTTATAGGTTCCTTGCGCTGCCCCACCAAAAATTTCAAACCAATCAGTAACGCCGCCAATATCATAAGAGACGCCCCACTGCTTACCTAAGGTGAAACGACCATATACATCATGTTCAAATCCAACAAAGCCTTGCCGTAGCCATATCGCTTCATCGGCTGGCCCCGTGCTTGTTAAACCATTATGGTTAACAACAATTTGATTATCAGTATTAGAAAGTTGTACACCCCATTCTAGTTTCGCGACAGCTCTCCAGTCATCTTTCATATTATGTTTAAGATCAAAAACATAACGAGAGAACCCGTCATTCACCTCTTGAGTTTCATCATTCCTTAAATAATAAACAGCCAAATTACCACTAAAATTGAACGCTGTTTTTTCATTTTTAAAAACCTCTAAACTATTAGCTTCAGGTACAAATGCACACAATGTTGATATTGCTGTCAACGCTAGTAATTGTGTTTTCATTAAAATTCCTTATTTTGATTCACTCGCATTAAATCTACCAGATTATTTCAAAACCGCAATTAATGCCTCAACTGGATGTCTAGCCTTCAGCTCTGTTAAACGCTTTACTTGTGAGCGGCAAGAAAACCCTGTTGCTAATATTTGCTCTGGTGCTAATTCTGCTATTTTGGGCTGCCAACTTAATTCAAACAATCCTTTTGAGTTTTCTAAATTTGATTTTTCATGACCATAAGTACCTGCCATACCACAACAACCAACACTAACTTTTTCTAGCGTTAAACCAAAATGATTGAATATTGCTAACCACTCATTTTCACTATTAACTAAGGCTGTTTTTTCTGTGCAATGAGCAAACAACTTAAACGGTTTATCCGCAGCTATAACTTTAGACTTAAAATCAACATCTTGCTTAATAAATGACAGTAACCATTCGTGTGCTAACAACACGTTAAAATCACCACGTTTATCGCCGAGTGTTTTTGCGTATTCATCACGATAACAAAGCACCATGGAAGCATCCATACCTAGCATAGGTATATTAAGAGCTGTTAACTGATTTAAAAAATCACTTGACGATTTTGCTGTTTTAGCAAAACGCGCTAAAAAACCTTTCACATGCTGTGCTTTGCCATTTGGTTTAAACGGCAACAAAATGGGCTCTAAGCCTAATTTCCTAATTAATTCCATCATACTTTGAACAGTATTGGCGTCATAAAAAGAGGTAAAGGGATCTTGTACAATAAGCACATAGCCTTGGCGTTGTTTATCGGTCAAAAACTGCAACTTGGTTAAGTCGAAACCTGAATAACCTGCTTTTTTGACCTGTTTTTTTAAGGTAGGTACGCTGAGCAATGGTGTATTGACATAGCCGATAGTTTTTTCAGATAACTTATCATAAGCCTTTAAACTTAAAATGCTGTTAACTAGTTTCGGCACTTTCGCCATCAGTGGTGCTAAAATTTCAACATTTGCGACTAAATGATCTTTTAACGGACGTGGATAACGTGAATGATACAGATTAATAAAACGGCTTCTAAAATCAGGTACATCAACTTTAATAGGACACTGACTAGCACAGGCTTTACACGCTAAACATCCTTGCATGGCTTCCATGACTTCGTGAGAGAAATCATCGCTATTATCAACCCAACTGATTTTTAATTTTTCAAAGGTGCTATTGAGTAGTTTTTTAATGGACCAGTCGTTAATGTCTTGCTCTAGCGCTAAAACATCGACACCTTGTTTTTCTAATAACCTTAGCCATTCTCGCATTAAACCTGCACGACCTTTAGGAGAATGACGCCTGTCTTTGGTAATTTTACTCGACGGACACATTGGGCTATTAGCATCATAATTAAAACATAAACCGTTACCGTTACAGTCTATCGCAGCATTAAATGAATCCTTAACTGTTACAGGAATTTGTCTATCAAAAGTTCCTCGTTTAGTATCATCAACACTCACTAATTGTTCGGTTGAGTTAGTTGGTGTACAAATTTTTCCAGGATTCATTTTATTAAAAGGGTCGAACGCCGTTTTTATCTTTCTTAATTCAGTAAATAATGTTTCGCCAAAAAACTCAGAGCCATACTCAGAGCGGTAACCTTTACCATGTTCGCCCCACATTAAACCGCCATACTTAGCCGTTAACTGAACCACTTTATCTGATAAAATCCTTAACAACTTCTCTTGCTCTGGATCGCACATATCAAGTGCAGGACGAACATGTAAAACACCCGCATCTACATGACCAAACATACCATAATGCAAGTTATAACCATCAAGTAACGCTCTAAATTCAGCGATAAAATCAGCTAAATTTTCAGGTGGTACGGCGGTATCTTCTGCAAATGCTAATGGTTTCTGACTACCGTCGGTATTACCTAAAAGGCCAACCGCTTTTTTGCGCATGGCATATAGTTTATTGATGCTGCTTAAATCTGATGTGACTTGGTAACCAATTATTCCACAAGAGCCGCCGCAATAGTCGTCACTTTGGTCGTTAGCAATAGTCTCATCTAAGTTTGCTGTTAAATTGGAAACCTGTTCCGCTAAGGCTTCAACACTTGTGCCATTAAATTCAACAATATTAATGCCATCCATAACTTTATTTGGCACATCAGTAATTAAGTCGCTAACGCTATGCCACACAATATCTTGCTTAGCTAGGTTCAATACTTTGCTATCTATCGTCTCAACCGAAGTTGCTTTAGCATTAACTAAAAAAGGCGAGTGACGAAGTGCTGAGTCAAAACTATTATATTTGATATTAATCAGCGTTTTAGCGGGGCTAATGGGCGTAATATTAAGCTTGGCCTGACAAACAAAAGCCAACGAGCCTTCAGAGCCAGTGATCAAACGACTTAAATCAAAGGTGTTAAGTTCATCATTAATTTTGCCGTTGGCTTGCAAAACATTTTCTAAATCATAACCGGTTAAAAATCGATTCAAACGCGGAAATTTATCTAAAATCAACGCACGATTATCTAGACTTGACGCTAATACTTGCTTGGTTATTTGACCATGGCTAGTACCTTCTTTAGCTAATTCTTGCGCTTGAGTAAGACTCATTGGCTCAGTATTTAATACGTCACCATTGGCAAGCACTGACGTTAGCGATAAAACGTGGTTTGAGGTTTTACCATAAACTAATGAGCCCTGCCCTGATGCGTCGGTATTAATCATGCCACCAATAGTGGCTCGGTTACTGGTTGATAAATCAGGAGCAAAGAAAAAACCATGAGGGCGTAAAAAGTCATTTAATTGATCTTTAACCACGCCTGCTTCAACTTTAACCCATTTTTCTTCAACATTAATTTCTAAGACCTTGTTCATGTACTTAGATAAATCAACGATAATACCCGGTGTTAAACTTTGACCGTTAGTTCCTGTGCCACCACCACGAGCGCTAAACTTAATCTCTATAAAGCTAGGTTCATTAGCTGTTTTGCTCAATAAAACAATATCTTGTTGAGTACGCGGATGAATAACTAATTGAGGTAATTGTTGGTAAACACTATTATCAGTAGCCACAGCTAACCTTGCACTATAGCTAGCATTAATATCGCCAGTAAAGTGATTAGCTTTTAATGAGGTTACAAAATTATCATAAAGAGGAGAAAGGTGAGTTTGATGATCAATACGGGGTAACATGAATATTTATCTGTAAACAATAATGAGTTGCCTTGAGTATACCATGACAAAATCAATTTTTTAGCGGTGGATCAACACTAGTAATAAAATTCTAATAATATTTTATTATCAACACATACCCTGAAGTTATATGCTTTCTAACAAATTGAATAAGAATAATAAACTGAGACCTATATACTTAGTGTACTACCCTCTATTTGGTTATCTTGTAATAGGAAAGTTTATGTCACGTTTAGTGTTAGTCATCTTTTTGTTTATTAACAGCTTTTTTGTTATAAATGTTAGTGCCAGTGAAGTATTTACAATAAAAGGCCGAGTTTTAACTGAAAATAATAAACCCATCGCAAGCGTTAGCATTAGAGTTGGTGAACAGCAAACTCTCTCTGACAAGGCTGGACGATTTAATATTGTGGTGCGGATAAACGACTTATACCAAGTTAACTTCACCAAACAAAACTACTACAACAGCATTCAAACTTTTAGTCATTTTGAACTAAAAAAAAATAATCAAGATAACAAACAAAGCTATGGCCAATTAACAGATATAACCCTAGTTGCGAAAAAAGAATCTAGGGTAATGCTAGCTTTTGGTGGTGACTCCATGATGGGACGCCGTTATTATAAACCCTATTTTGGCGATGAGATATTAATTCATCCAGAAAGCAAGTTAGTCGATAGCAAAGCAATAGTAGAGTATATAAAGCCGTATATGAGCATTGCAGACTACGCTTCGGTTAATTTAGAAACCCAAGTGGCTAGTTCAAAACCCAAAGAGCGCGCACCTAAATCAGTTACCTTTTATTCTCAACCAGAAATTCTCGATGCACTTACATGGGCTGGTATTGACTATGTTTCATTGGGGAATAACCACACCTACGATTATATGGACTCTGGGCTTAAATCGACTTTGGCCTTCCTAGAAAATAGCTCTCTTGCTTTTTCAGGTGCTGGGTTTAATGAAAAAGACGCCCTAAAAGCACACCAAGAAAAAATCAACAACACTGAATTTTCAATGCTAGCTTATGTTGGCTGGGAAGGCAGTGCTAACCCTTCACAAACGGCAAATCACCAACATGGCGGCGCAGCGTTTGGTTCAATGGAAAATATTATTAACTCAGTTACAAAAGAAGTAGATCAAAACAGAACCACCATAGTGCAATATCATGGCAGCCAAGAATATGCCAACAACCCAACCGGTGTTACCGAGCAAAGATTAAAATCGGCCTTAGATAACGGCGCAGCACTTGCTATTGCTCATCACCCTCATGTTACCCAAGGGCTTGAATTATACAATGGTAAATTAATCGCTTATTCAATGGGAAATTTTATTTTTGATCAAAATTTCAGTGCAACCCAACACAGCTTTATACTTTATGTGTGGTTAGATGAGGGTAAGTTCCATCGCGCTGAAATTGTGCCTTTATATGTGAAAGGTTATAAGCCAACCCCTGCGACAGGTATGCACCGCTATACCGTAATGAAGCGTTTAACCGATTTGTCTAAAACTCGAAATACCTATATCAGTCAATCAGGTGGCCATGGCGTAATTACTTCTGAAAATAATACCACTGCCGAAAATAAAGCGCTAACTAATAGAGCACAGCAAGTTACTTTGTCATTTAACAAGGATGAAAAAATTGTTAGTTTGTATAACACTCCATGGCATGCACAATTAAATCAAGTATTATTACCAGATACTCAATTGAAATATCGATTAGGAACAAATTTAATTAATGGTAGTGACTTTGAAAGTTTTGACTATTTTTCGGGGCCTGAACGAGGTTGGTTATATGACCGTCAATCAACATCATTAAATCAATATGGCGCAAGCGGTAGTAAAAGCTTCGCATTGTCGTTACAAAGTGAACAAACAGCTACTTTGGGTATGCAAAGCTTCAAACGTGTCTACACGCCAAGTAGCCAAATGACCATTAAAGCTAAGTTTAAAACGAATAATACCATTAAGGTCAATTATTACTGGCAAGGACGAAAAAAGAGACAAAAATTATTTGATGCTTTTGAAAATGGAAAAAAACACTTAATTGAATCGGTTGAGCTTACTGGTAACGATGAATGGCAAAATATTGAAATTGACTTTAATTCACCAAGAATTGGCTATAAAAGCTATAGAGTCTTGGTTGAATTTGACTTACTAAACGATAGCAATGGTCAAATTGATATTGATGATTTTTCACTAATAGAATGGCAAAGTGCTTTTAGTTCAAAACCTAAACCTGATTTCTTTAGCATTAAAAGCCAGCAACCAGCTTACATTGGCTTAAGCAAAAACACAGATAAATTAATAACACTAAAATATTAATTACTTCTGAATCATAGAGTAACGATATTGCGTTTACATGCTAAACGCAATATGTGACCAATCATCAAATAAGATTGAATTCAAATATGATCACTTCTACCACTTTAGCGACATTGGCCATAATTGACTAGAATAGAATTTAGATTAGTTTTTGTATCAATGCCTCACTAAGAATCAAATAATTAATTGGTTAAAATTAGCGAGAAACGAGCAAAAGCCAACTGCTTTCCATTTAGTTGTCTTATCGTTTTTACACTGGTGTTTTACTCAATCTAAACATTACAAAGCTACGAGATAGAAAAACACCGCTAAAAGAACCGTAAAGCAAGCAAAGTAATACTATAAAAAGGTGTTCATTTATTACGGATAACTCTCTAGCAACAGCAAAACCAACAAAATACTTAGTGAAGAAAATAGCCATCATGAGAAATAGTGGAGCCCAACTACCTGGTATTTTCAATTTATTACTTTTCACAGAGAAACTTACTAGCTTGGGATAAGCTAATTTTAAGCCTATCACTAAAGTTATAGCTAAACCTAGGAACCAAAGGCTAATCGTGAACCAAGAAAGTCCAAAAACAGAAGAAACACCAAAAAATGAGAATATGATCATTGCTATTGGTAGTATGAAAACTGTTTTTACTTTTACTTCTCGCTCCTTACTTTGGATAAAACCTAAAACAAGTAAAGTAAAAAAAACTACAAAGACCCATGTAGGTGTATGGCTAATTAACTCTGACAATGGCTATATCCTTTTGAAATGTACAGCGCCTTTTAATGGGCAAATAAAAGTTGGTTAAAATAGCGACTAAGGAGCAAAAACCAACTGTTATTTGTCCTTGTTTATTTTATTAATAGGCTTATATAGTTATCTCACCCGCCATATAATCAACGGCACTTCCTGTAAGGATAACCCTTTCATTAACTAACTCACAATAAACAAGTCCACTGCGCATTGAGATTTGGCGAGCTTTTAATGAGTTTTTATTAAATACGGATGCCCAATAAGGTGCTAACTCACAATGAGCCGAGCCTGTAATGGGATCTTCATTAACCCTTAACTTGGGAAAAAAACAGCGACTGACAAAATCAACATCGTTTCCTTGAGCCGTAACTACTACCCCCCTTAAATCAATATTTAACCACTTTGAAAGATCAGGGTTTAGATTTTTAACTTCATCTTCACTATTCAAAACAATAATATAATCAAAAGCAGCCATGACTTTTTTTGGTTTGACATTACCTAGGGCATTAATTAAATCAGAAGGAATATCTGAACCTAATACAACAGGAATTGAAGCAGGAAAATCCATGCTAAAACCCGAATCTGTTTTGGTGACTATTAATTTTCCACTTTTAGTCTGAAAATTAATTTGAGGTTTAATATACCCCAAGTGTTCATATAACACATGGGCACAGGCCAAAGTTGCATGACCGCACAAATCAACTTCTTCTAATGGAGTAAACCAACGAAGGTGAACCTCATCACCCGATGAGACAAAAAAAGCAGTTTCAGATAAATTATTTTCTTCAGCTATTTTTTGAAGAACTTCATCATCAAGCCATTCATTTAATGGACAAACTGCCGCAGGGTTCCCTTCAAAAACTTTGGATGCAAAAGCATCAACTTGATAAATTTTTAATTTCATGTAACTCCTAAGTAATGATGTGAGAGTGAAGTTTGAGGCCAAACTAAGCGAAAAATCCAGTTAAGCTAAACGGCCAGGAGCGTAAGCCAACTGTATTTTTCCGTTTAAGCGTCATGTTATACATTTGTTGATTCTAATTGCCATTTAGACATTTCTTCATTGATAAAGTGATTAACTAAATCACGATACATTTTCTCAATAGCGTCAGGACTTACCCCTTCAGATGAAGCCCAAACTCTACGTTGCTCCAACATAGCTTTGAATCGTTCAGGGGCACGTACAGATGTTTCCGATGTTTTAAATTTTGATGCTGCTTTCACATACTCGAAACGCTTACCTAGAATTGCGATAATATCTCGATCCATACTATCTATTTCAACTCGAATATCTTCCATACCCGTACAATTTTCAGGTTCAATACTATTTTGATATTTCATGGCACTTCATATCCTTGATAAACGTATAGCCTCACTAAGAGGAAAATATCAGTTGGCTAAAACAAACGACGAAGGAGAAAAAACAACTATTTTTGATCCTGTTGATTTGCTTGATATATTAACTATTTCTGTACTTGTTTATTAATAGACTCTTTAAGTTTTTTAAGTTCGGCTCTACACTTTTTATTTTCCTTGGCTGAACCACTTAAGCATGATGATTTAGGATCATTTCCAATTTCATGAGAAGTTCCATAGTAAACACAAGATGACAAAAAGAAAAAAGAAATAAGAATACAAATTAATTTCATAATGTTCTCCGTAACATAGGTTCATAAAACGAATGATATTTATCCATATATAGATTTACCTTAAGTCTTAATCTGCTTTATAAAAGCTGGATTTAATTACCAAAGTTGCTTAATTAACATAACGCCCATGTTAAGGTGCTTTTTATTAGTTTGCTAAATTTTTGAAGCGAAGCGGAACCGAGCAAACGGTTAGCAGTCCTGCTTTAAATTCATGTTATGTTTTTTGTGCCACACCATACATATTAATAATGCAATAAAGCCACTGATATAGGTCGCGTACAAAGGAATTAATGTAGGCTGATCTTCAGGGTATGGTGATGTGTTGGATAAGACCCAAGCAGCAATGGCTCCAACAATAAGCCAAACAGCTGATGACTTTAGTTTATGGCTAGGTGCTGTAACATAACCAGTTATAACTACACAAAAAGCAGCAACCGAACCAATAACCGGCTTTTTCCAAACGCCAACGAAATCAGCTACTAGACCAGCAGCTATTGCTGAAACTACAAATATAATGATTACAATTACAAATGAAAGAACAAAACTTCTGACTTGATTCATACTCAAACCTATTGAAAAACTAACGTCCACGTTAAGGGGACTTTTATTAGTTTGCTAAAAATGTGAAGCGAAGCGGAACCGAGCAAACTGGAAAAAGTCCTGCTTTAACTGCCTGTTGTATTTACGTTTATAGTACACTATTTTTTAACAACAAATGAGATAACAAAACTGGCAGCAAATTGGTGACTAATTGAGAGTTACTCTCGCTCGTTTTATTTAATAAAACCCAACCATCAGTGCCCATTATTTCAATAGATTTAAGGGTAATATTATTTGCCGTAGGAGATTGAGAGCACCATTGTCCAGAAATACGAAAAATTCCAAAGTCAGTATTTAATCGGCTAATGTTAAATAATTCCACAGAACCTCGTATAAATATAACGCCCACGTTAAGGGACTTTTTATTAGTTTGCTAAAATTGTGTATCAAAGCGAAACCGAGCAAACTGTTAGCATTTGTGATCTTCCCCCGATAAAACGGACACATTTTTTTCATGCTGTCAGAGCTACTTTCGACTAGGCTCAAATGAGTCATACCTTGGTAGCTTAGCATCTAGTTCTTCCCAGTTTGCTTTTGACGAAACAAAGTTATGTGAAATAGGTCTTTCACTAATATCTGAATCTAGAATTCCTAGTCTTATTCGATAACGGGCCGGATCTTGTTCATTAGAACTGTAAACAGGTGAGCCACAGCTAGTACAAAAATGTCTATTCCGACCCAGCTTAAAAGAGAATTTACTTAAATTATTTTTACCGGAAGTAATTTCAAATTCAGAAGAGTTTATGAAACCGTTAGTAGCAAAAGCAGTACCACTATTTTTTCTGCATAAAGAGCAATGACAGTGAATAATATCACTGATTTCACCTTTGATTTTTATTTCCACTTCACCGCACAAACATTTACCAAGGTACATATTTGATATTACTCCAGCTCTCTAACGAATGATATGGACTCCCCTTACCAAACGGCATCTATGTGCCATATTGAAAGGTGTTAAAACATTCAATAAAAGGAGAGTCCATATGTATCCAATTAAAGCAGTTGGCAT